>OGGB01000581.1_pt1 | contig 30105 bp, 32 predicted proteins | sample 1571111 | NCBI WGS metagenome assembly OGGB01 (sample SAMEA2582067, study PRJEB24529) | metagenome | biome: Human gut stool | place: China | collected 2011
TTCTGCAATATAGGTACCCTTTTTCTGCAATATAGGTACCCTTTTTCTGCAATATAGGTACCCTTTTTCTGCAATATGTCCCCTTGAATATAAATATAAGGGTACCTATAGGTACCCTTATATTGACATTTAGGGGTACCTATAGGTATATTAATAGTGTCAATTAATTAATATGTCTCAAATTTTAATGAGAAAGGAAAATATAGGTACCCTTAATGTATACTCTAACATATAACAGGGGTACTTATAAAGGTATTCCACATGAATAAATTAATATTAAAAAAAGGATTTTTACCTATGCTTAAGTATCATAATGATATGAATTTAATAGCCTTTAAAGACTTTTCACAGAGGGAATTAAATATATTTTTTTCTTTATGTTTGTTAATGAAAGAAAAAGGAACTGGTGAAATAACCCTTTCTTATGATGAAATAAAAAATGTTATTCAAGTTTGTTTTGAATCTAATACTAAATTTGAAGAAATTTTAGAATCCGTCTATGATAAATTATTACAATTAAGACTAGAATCTAGAGATAAGAATAAAATTGAAAAATTTATTCTCTTTACTAGTTATAAGATTCATGTAAATGAAAAAACAGTTACAATTAATACTAATAGTGATTACTCTTATATTTTAAATAATCTTTCTAAAAATTTCACGTTGTTTGAATTACAAGAATTTAATGAACTATCTTCTACATATTCTAAGCATATGTTTAGATTATTAAAACAATATAGAAGTACTGGATTTTTTAGAATTAATGTAGAAGAGTTTAGAAGATTATTAGATGTTCCAAAATCCTATACTATGAAAAAAATCGGGGTTAAAGTATTAGGGCCTATTGAAAAAGAATTAGTATCTTATTTTAAGGACTTTAAAATAAAAAAAATAAAAGAGGGGAGATCAATTACTAATTTAGAATTTACTTTTAAGCCACAACATTATAAATGTAATGATGAAATTGATATTATTGATACCATTGATGTAGAAGCAAGTCAAAGTAATTTGATTGAAGAAAATAAGGATCAAATTGTTTGCCCTAAGTGTGGCCGACAATTGTTTAAATGCACTGCAAAAAATGGAGATATATTCTGGGGGCATAAAAACTATTTAACATCAGATTGTAAAGCTACCTTTTCAACTATTGAAGATGTGGAAGCTGCAAGAGTGAAAGAAGAAGCTAAAATAAAAGCTAAGGAAGCAGAGGCACAAGCGATTAAAGATCATTGGTACTATACGATTCAAGATCCAAAAGAACGTGAAGAGTTTAATAAAGAGGTAAAACAATTACTAGATAAACATTCAGATACACTTATCTTAATGGAATTTACTGATACATATATAAAGATACAAAATAAAATAAAACATCCAAAATTTGATAAGCTGTCATTTAATCCTGCTTTTACTATTCCTATTAATAGAGATACGATTACTGAAATAAAAAAGGTGATTGATGGCGATCTTTAAAAAAGAAAAAAGGGCTAAACATGATACATCATGTCTAGCCCTTTTTTTCAACCCTCTACCGCCAGCCCCCAGTTTTGGGGGCGTTGGTCAAATTCTACATTCATCGATTGACAATACCGCTGCGCTTGTATCGGAATCGATGAATATAGAATTTCATAGATAACCAGGGTACGTGCGTTTTGAAGATGTGGCATATTAAATTTTTCTTTCTTGTTGTTACGTTGGATACTTTGGTTTTTATAGATATACTACCGTAAGTACAAGTTTTTTATCGACAGGGGAAAGTATAATCTGCGCAAATAAATTTATATAAAAATATGTATAAAAGCATAAAAATATGTTGCAATACCACTCAATGAGTGGTATAATAAGTATAGAGATAAGGCAAAGGGCCTTATGGATTTAAAGAAAGAGGTAAAAATTATGCAAACAAACACTATTTTCTCTGTATTCGTTGAAAATTTAAGCGAATTAAACGAAGGTAACATGGTAGGTTGTTGGGTTGAGTTCCCTTGTGATTATGATGAGTGGAAAGAAGTGCTAGCTAAGATCGGAAACCCAGAAGAAATCATTATCACAGATACAGAAAATTATACAGAGTTAGAATCTTTACCAATTAATCAATATAGCAGCTATAGCGATATTCAAGAGATAGCCGAATATATAGAATATTTACAAGATGATCAATATAAAGAAGATCTATTTACAGCGGTATATAATTCAGTAGCTAGCAATTTTGAGGAAGCCAAAGAAGCTGTAGAAGAAGAACGATATACATTAATGCAAGGTTACACAATGGCCGAATATTCAGAGATGTTAGCAAAAGAATGTTATACTATTCCAGATGAATTAGCACCATATATTGATTGGGAAGGGTATGCCGATAATTTAAGAGTTAGTGGTTATACAGAAACAGAAAAAGGCGTTTTAATTGAGGAGTACTAAAAAAGAGAAGCCGCAAGGCTTCTTTTTTTGTACATATTTTTATATAAAAATATATAATAAAACATAAAAATATATTGAAATACCACTCAATGAGTGGTATAATAAGTATAGAGATAAGGCAAAGGGCCTTATGAATTTAGAGAAAGAGGTAAAAATTATGCTAACTATTTTTGTACAAGAGGATTTTATAAGAACTATTTCACCAATTCAGCAGGATTATTTTAAGTTACGATTTGATGATATGTTATCAGAAGCCCATAGTTTTGCAGCTAGATATAGAGTATATAAAGAAGAATACGATAAATTACAATTTATCGAATATATGAAAGGAGTATTTATATTTCAAGGTCTGGGAAATATATCTAATAATCCATTAGTGGATGATTTGATAGAATTATATAATACAATCTATGCACCATATAGCCATATGATAATGACAATACAACTTAATAATACAGAAGAAGAGAAGCTATAATGCTTCTCTTTTTCTATGGAAAAAGGATGGCAAAGGCCACGCCAGGTGGCCACATTATTATATGGTAAGATGTTCCTTGCTGGGCTTGCCCCCAACGCAAAACACAAAACAGGATTATATCATACTAAGATTATTCTTTGTTTTCGTTTACTTGCGTGTGTATTCCGTCATTATCATCACCACCTTATATAAGACAAAAATAGTAACAAAAAATAGGTACCCTGTACAATCCGTAAAGGATTGACACGATACCTATTTTTTGTTGCATTGGAGTGAGCTATTTAATGTAAAGGTGGTGATGATAATGACTACAACAGAATTAATTGTCTTGTTAATGCTTATTCTATTATTAACACGCAAGTAAACCAAAACAGGGTTAAGGGGTGGAGCCGTTAGCCCTGTTTTCCGTTTTGCGTTTCCTGCCCGAGCCCAATGCCGCCCAGAAAGGAACATCACCTTTGATACTGTATCATTATACCATAAAATAAGGTTTTAGTCATTACTAAAGGACGGTAATTTATGGTTATGAATACCCATTTTTTCTAACTCTTCATTTCGTTTTTTCTTAACATCTGAATCTTCTGGATCAGAAAAATACGGTACGGCTTTTTGTATTCCACGTTGACTTTCGCTTTTAGTATTTTCATTGACTAAATCAGACGTAGTTTTATTAATCTTGATAGATGTACTATCAATTTTTTGTTCTGCTTCTGTAGCTTCTAAAATTGTTTCTTTTTGTGAAGCGCCCATAGTACCTGTATCATTAACTGTACCTGTTATTTTGATTGCATTATTTACAATCGTTGTACTATGGTTCAGTAGCTGTGTAATACGATCTAATACAGATAAGTCTGTTTTTTCTGCTAATTTTTGATTGTATTCTTCACTTTTAGCTAGTGCTTCACGTGTAAATACAGCTTTATAATTCCCTATTTGCTCCTCTATGGCCTCTACAGGGTTATCATAAGCAAATATACCTTGGCGATAGGTAGCGTTGATTTTAGATACAAAATCTTGCTTTAAACCATCAATAAAAGATCTTATATCTAATGCTTGTGATAATTCACGCTGCATAGCTGTAATATCTGCTTTGATATTCATAAGATTTTTAATGTATTCAAGTTCGTTTTCTAGTGTTCTAATTACACTATGATCTTCTACGCTACCACCTCTAAAACGAGCTTCTGAATTAGTAGGTATAGTTATGATACTTACAGCAAGAGCAGTACAGAGTGATAGTTTTAAAAGTTGTTTATATGTTAATTTCATCATATACTTTACTCTCCAGCAAATGCACCGTTAATTTTACTTGTAATAGATGGGAATACAAACGCTAGACAACCCATATTGACCATACAAAGTATTAAGGCACCAATACCTATATCATTTTGATCTAAACTTGTAAAATACGTATACATCATATTAAAAACGATAGAAATTATAGCTAAATGTAAGCATTGTAAACCAAGTGATTTATACATCATGGCAGGTTTTTTTTCTGTAATCTTAAAGGCTGAAAATGGTAAACCAATTAAACAACAGAATATGGTTAAGTAAAAGAACACTATAGTCCATGAAATGTAACAAACAATATAAGCAGCGAATAATAATGTTAATGTTAAAAGACATATAATCAATAAATAGTATAGTTCAAATACAAAACTTATGCCTGGTATACTCATCAACACGGATTGGATCGTTGGAGAAGCAAACGTTACTATTCCCATGACACTATTGTTAATATAGTTTTTGTATAAATGGCCAACTTGTTTAAATAAAATAGATGGATCTGCAATAAGATATTCATTATTATAACTACCTACATAGGCTGTATCGGCTACTTCAAATGCAAAGTTTTTTATTAATTCTGCAATAATAGCCCACGAAACAATAAAAGCTAATATAATTGAATATTTAAATAATCGTTCAGTTAGACTTTGAAGAAAACCTTCCTTATTATTTGTAAAGATAGAATAGGTATATCTAATAATTAAATCGAGTGTAATTAGGGATAATAGTAAAGCTATAATATGACTTTGAATTAAATTGATTGCTTTTGTAATGGCAACTAAAATTTTAGCAAATGTATCGGCAGCTTCAAAGGATAACTCAAAATAGGATTGAAAATCTATCACTTCATCTTGATAGTTTTTTCCATTTTCTGGATTCCCTTCTTCATATGGTACAGCGCCTTCTAATGTCCATCCTGCACTTGTATAAAAGTGATATGGATCAACAGCTTGACCATTTACTTTATATTCAATATGCATATGTGGGCCAGTAGATTTACCTGTTGATCCAGATAATGCAATTACATCACCTTTTTTTACAGTATCACCTACATTTACAAAAATAGCATTTAAGTGGCCATAAGCATACATAGAGCCATTTGGCATTGTTACTTCTACATAATTACCATAGCCACCAGCCCATCCAGCAAAAGTAACAGTACCATCAGCTACAGCAGGTGCTTTTGTATTAAGAGGAACTTCTATATCAATACCTTCATGAAAAGCACCTACTGCTCCTGTTACAGGATCCACACGATAACCAAAAGGAGAGCTAGTGGGGCCACCAAACCAACCTGGGGAACTATGCGGTAAATTTTCTGCGAAAGCATTAGAAAAAAAGAGTGGAATAATCAATATTAGAACGGACAAAATTTTGTATATGATCTTCATTTATTGTCCTTTCCATTGATTAATAATAGACTATATCTCTGATTGTATCGTCTGTTGCATTTCTATATTTAGGTAAATTGTTCAAATCACGATATATATAATTATCTGTATAATTTGTATCATTTAAATTTACGTTATCATTAGATATTTTTTTGTATTGTATATCATCAATAACGATGGTTTTATCTTCATTCAATGTAAATTGTCTAGATTGTCTATCAAATTCTTTTAATGTTTTAGCATCCACATAAAAATCAGAATTCATATAATAATATTTATCTAACTCTTGATTATATCGTTGTTTAGTAAATCTAATTTCTATAGCAGGTTTATTTTCAAAGAATGTGTCTTTTTCTTTAATCATTAAATAATATTTCTTACCATCTTCTTTTGTTTCTTTTCCATGATCCACTAAAACATATTCACCTGTTAAATCTTCTGCAGTTATATTGCCACATCCGCTAAATATCATAGAAGTAGCGATAATAGACATTATGATTACTATTAATTTAGTTACTTTGTTCATAGTGTAGTTACTCCTCATCTTCATTTGATTTTAAATTGTGTATTTTAAATTCCTTAATTGTGTGTAACGCTTTACTAGATGAAGTTTCTGTAGAAGTAGCAGAATCTTCATTTTTCGTTTTCTCTATCTCTCTATTTATCATATCTCTAGTAATAGGGCCATTTGTATGGCTATTAGAATTACTATTAAAAGAATTTGAACTTGAATCTGTATCTACAGATTCATTTTCTTTAGTAGATCCTTCACTTTGGTCTAAATAGTTACTTACTTCTCTTTTGGCGTAATTTGGATCTTCACTAGATAGAGTATCTTCACTAGTAGTTATTGGAGATGATTCTTTACTACTTGTATCTGTTGAGTTAGAAGAATCACTAATAGCACTTTGTTTTGTTTGATCAGTTGTAGCCGTAGATGTCTCTTCTCCACTATGATTTGTAGTTTCTGTAGTATTAGTAGTAGATTGAGGGGTTCCCGATTTATTAGAAGAAGATCCTTCTACATCTGTAATGGCATCCTTACGGGATGTATTGATAGCATTAGATTCAGTACCTGTAGCTCCTTTTACTCCATCTTTTACCGTTTCTTTTGTACCTTGTCTTGTTCCATTAGCAGCGGCAGCAGCTTTACTAGCTGCTAATGTTTTTACCATAAGCGCCATCTGAATAGCTTGTGAACCAATTCCTGTTAAGCTTGGTGGGCTATTAACAGCGCCATTAAACAGTGCTGCAGCAAAAGATGGTGTTTTAAAGGCTAAGAAAGCTAGAGCAAATAAAGATAGCATTGCTGATAATACATCAATTCCTAAAATACTATCTACAAAATTAGCATTCTTAAAAGCTTCTGATATTGTCTGATTAATTGACATTATTAGAAATATAAATATACCAATACGAATTGCAGATATAAAAAAGAAATTAAGGATTTTATCCACAATCGCTTTGGTTCGATCTAATAAACCAAAAGGTAATAAAACCATTGAGATGGTACCGATAATAAAAAATTCAAGAATAGTATATAGATAGGATATAGCTATAAAGCCAAATAACAATAATGTAATTACTGCATGAAGTATACTGAAAACAACATGCCCTGTTATACCACCTTTTAATACGGAAGCAGCTGATTTTAATGACAAAGTAATCGCTTTAGCTTTTACAGCAGCAGTAGCACCTTTAGCTACATTATCTGGATTAGTACCTAGTAAACTACCTTTTAATACTAAGATAGCATTATAAATTCCTTCATTAACAATCGTAGAAGGACTTACGGTATCTACGAAATAACCAGATAATGTTTTGGCCGAGTTATTACTTGCTGTGGTACCTATATCATTACCAAATTGAAAAATTAGATTTAATATCCATTGCCAAGAACTTGCTGCAGCTACAAAAAATGTAGCTGTAATTACTAATGGGATTAATTTACTATAATCTTGTTTACCCCAATATAAATCCCAATTTGTAATGATATTCCACATAAGGATAACAGACATAAGACCTAATACATATGGTAATAGGTGATCTGTTGCTTGTGAGCATTTTTCAATAATCGTAAGTGCAAAATTATCTAAAAAACCTTGACTTGTCATAGATACGGCAGTATTTTGGGCTTCATTTGCAGCTTCTACGGAAGCTGCGGAAGCGTAAAAAATCATATATGACTCCTTTCTGTTCTATTGTTTTGAGTCAACAAATGCTTTTGCTTTATTTTGTGCGCTATCTAATTCAAGAAATGCTTTTTCTGTTAATTTATCTGCATTTCTTTCATTAATTCTCTCTACTGTTTGATTTAATGATTGTTTTTTAGCGGTTAAAGCGTCAATTTGGTTACTATATTGTTGTGCTAATAACTGTTCCTGTTTAATTTCATTATTAATATCAATACTACCTTTAAGGCCTTTATTTTGTTCGGCTAATTGCATTAATTTTTTCATTCTGGCTTGTTGCTGCACTTGTGCTTCTTGAATGGTAGTCATTTGATCAATGATTTCTTTATTTAGCACTTCTAATTTATGATTATTAGATTCAATCGCTTTACCTACTAAATCTGGGCTTATATCCTCAACATCTTTATCTGACAAATCAATAAATTCAGTTTTGATGGCTTCTTCTGCTGTTACTTCTTTGCCATCTTTTTTACCATTCAATAAGGAATTTAATTTATCGAACTTTTTATTTAGTTTTTCGTTCGCTTTATCGACTTCATCATTGATTGGTTTAATGATTTTTTTATCTAGGCCTAGAATTTCTAGGCCTTTCATCATTAATAGATCTTTATTTTGTTCAATCATCTGTTTATATTGATTAATTTGTTGGATTAATTTTCTATATACAGCTACATCACGTACAGAATATAAGGCACTTGCAGAGGTAGTAACCATCATGAATGTTACAACTGCTGCCGTTATTTTTGCTTTTTTAGATGTTTGTAATAGATCTTTTAATCGATTCATTAACGCTATACCATCTGGTGCTTTCATAGGTGGCTAATTCCTTTCTACATTAAAGGCTTATTAAAAATCCGTTCTTTATATTCAATCCAGGTTTCAATGAAATCTGATGTAGATAAGTGCTTTAATTGTTCTACTTTAAGCTGATCATCTTTAGAAGTGGCGCCATAGAAAGCAATTTCTATGGGTTGCAGATCTAAGCGGAAGATGGCCCGCCCTGTAGGGCAAGAATAGAAATAATCCCGTTTAGGCTGCAGGCTTCTGATTGTATCAATTTCTACATCATTTAATCCAAAGTTTTCATAGAGTGGTTTTACAGTTTTAGCAGTAGCAGCATTGTTAGGTAAGAAGATACGGGTATGCACGTTTTCTACGATAACGTTAATCATATCTTCTTTTAAATCTGTTAAATTTTGTGTAGCCATCACAACGGCTGCATTTTTTTTACGCAAATCTTTAAGGAACGATCTAATTTGTTCTTTAAAGATTGGATTATCTAAGAATAGCCAGGATTCATCAAGTACGATTAATGCTGGATATTCACCCGTAAGCTGCATGGTAATTTTATGGAACATATAACTTAATGTAGTAGCCATAATTTGTTTATTAGCCATTAATTCTTCCATTTCAAATACCTGGAAATTACCTGTACCGAACTTATCCTCTGTATTGTCGAATAAGTTGCCATATACGCCTTTTTCAGTCATGATTGTTAATCGTTCTTTTAAGTCATAATCATTCATTAAGACTTGCAAAGCTGAAATGGTTCGTTGTTCTTTTGGCAATAAGGCAACACGTTCTAAGGCATCACTGATGATGGTTTTTTGTGTTTCAGAGATTTTATCGCCATCTTTTTGGAAGAAATCACATAACCAGTTATACGCCCACTGCATTTCTGTATTCCATCTGTTACCATCAAAACCAATGTTAGCGAGTGGCTGGAAGTTAAGGGAATCTGTATCAACTAATAGATTATAGAAATTACCGCCGATCGCTTTACATAACACTTTACAAGAAGCTGCCTTATCAAATACAAATATTTTTGCATTATCGTATTTAAAATAATTCGCTTCAATGGTGTTCAATAATACAGATTTACCCGAGCCATTAGGCCCGATGATTAATGTATGGCCAATATCTTTTTGATGTAGATTGAGGTAAAACGGTACATTACCAGCACTAACCCCTTGATATAATGCGGTAGTACATTGATAGCCTTTTTCTTTAAAGAATTCGTTTTCTTTATCGCCCATCCATTTAGTGTATAAAGGGCTACAATGAATAAAGTTACTACTTTTCATCAGATAGGATCTGATATTGTATTGATAGCAGCCTGTAATAGAGGAGTAAAACGCATTTTCAATATTTGTATACTCTTTACGGGCAATAAACCCTGGTTTATGAATTAATGTCAGTACCTTTTCTATATCCTCTTCCAGCGTTTGTTTATTTTTGTTGTATAGCACTACAGAACCTGTAAAGTACCCTGCAGACACATTGTCAGAAGCTATGTTTTCATAGAAAGTAACGGTATCACTAGCATCCTTGATACTTTGTGTATCAATATCATAGCTTTCAGTACCTCTTAATTTATCAAGAACCATCGTACCTAGACCTTTGGCCTGTTGTACGAATTTTTTTTCTTGAGACTTTAAGTGTTTAATGGATTCTTCCCTAGTTAATGTAATAAATCGTGTTACGTATCTAAACTCACTTTTTAAGTTATGTAATGAAGCCATAATAAATGGGGATGTGAATTTAGGAAAATCAATAATTGATACAATGCCTAAGTAATAATCGCCAAGAGTAGGAACCGCACCGCCGATGAAGCTGCTATCACACAGATAATAGCTTAAAAAATCATTGTAATTACCAGAGATTTTTTGCGTATACGGGCTTACTTGTGAATGTAGGTAAGTTAAGGTTTCTTCTTTATTTAGTATCTTAATATCATCCATATACATAGATAACATTTGCATAAATAGAGAAGCTGTTTTCTGTAGATCAGAAGCATACATATATAGCTGTTGCTGCAGCGCTTTAGTACGCTTTTCGTCAAATTCATCATTACCCTTACCAAACATAGACTTAATATCTTTTAGGCCTTTAGTATCAAACTGATCTAGCATTTTTAACATTTGCTCAAACATATCAGTAGATGGTTTATAGAGTAATGTTAAATACGTTTTTGATTCGTAGAAATTTTGCTTGTTAAAGTATTCTTCCCGTTTGGATTCAATATAAGATAATAGACTAGATTTGAATTTGGACGGCTGGAATTTATGAATTACATTACGTTGTAATTCAAAATATACGGTATATCCTTCTGGAAGGCCTTTAATAGCGTTATTAAGGCCACCAATGAACATATCTATATCATTAATAGTGGCGTTCGTAAAATCCATACCAGAGAAGGAAAAGGTAATTTGAAAACTACCGTTTGTATTAAATATGATGTTATTTTCATCAATATGGAACCAGGGTACATAGTCCTTAATCCATACATTCGATTCTTTTTTTTGCTTGTGTAGTTCCATATAATACAAACTCCTCTCTCAGTTTATTCAGCTTTATACATCCCTTTATCTTTTTTTATATGATTCCAGAGAATATCAAAAAATTGTGGATCTTTTGTTGTTGCATATTTGCAGCCAAACCAAACAATACCATTAATAATAATGGCAACACCAATGGTATTACGTAACAAAATAAAAATTAGAATGGATATTACAACAAATAATAAAAATACGTTCCGTGGTAGCCCGCCCCAAGTCATAGGTTTAGTTAATGATCGGTGCATTCTAGCTTCTAAATTTTCATTTCGCATATTATTTACCGATGATCCATGCTGCAATAGAAGCAGCAGCTACAATTAAAGTAAGACCTGCTACTACTTTGATGGCTTGCCCTGTAAATTGTCCTGCATTACCTTTCATAATGGCAATACCAAGGCCAATAACTACTAATACACCAATCGGTAATGCTACATCAGAAATGAACCAATCCCCTAATTCTTTTAATTTTGTTGCTAGTGTCCATCCACCTAATCCATTACTAGCAGCTAGTGCTGTATTAGACATAGCCATTAATGCAACAAATGCAGCTGTAGTTTTATTTACTATATAGTTTTCAATGTGTTTCATCGTATATACCTCTCCTGTACGCTGAATACTTTAGAAATTCACTATGTAACGATTTCGATACAAGCAAAGCGGTATCGATAATCGGTGCATGGCGAATTTGACCAACGCCCCCAAGACTGGGGGCTGGCGGTAGGGGGTTGTTACCCTTCTACGCACTCATTTACTGTAATATAATCTTGCTTTATTTCATCATATCCTTTAACAGATATGATGGAATGTACTTTTCTTGATATATCGCCCACTTTTGCCATGTGAACAACAATGTCAACAGAATCGCCTATCATAGACTTAAATTCGCCCTTCTCATATTTCATACGAATTAGATCATGGATTCTTCGTAGGGCTAATTTAGGACTATTTGCATGAATGGTTAAAATACCACCATTATGGCCCGTATTCCAGGCATCCATAACGGTATAAGCTGCAGAATCCCGCACTTCCCCGACTACTAACCGATCGGGAGTCATACGTAAGGAATCGAACAAGGCATCTTCCATTGTATACGCTGGGTTGTTATGATCGCCTTCTGATGTATGGAAATCAAAGAAATCATTAAATTGTACTTTAATTTCTGGGGTATCTTCTAATAGGCCAATACGATCTTTAGGATGGCGAATCGCTATTTCTTGCAAAATAGCTTGTGCAAAGGTTGTTTTGCCGCTAGATGTACCGCCTGCAATTACAATATTTCTTCGTTCTGCCATCGCTTGTATCAAAAAATCATATTGCGTTTGTGTAATCCTGTTTTGTTCTAAATACATACCAAGTGTAATTAGTTTTTTGGCACGTTTACGAAATGTAAAGGATGGATGATCGGTTATGCGTTTACTAAATTGACCTTGAAAACGGCAATTTAACGGTTCATAGTTAGCAGCAATCCGATTTTTAATCGTTATTTTTACTTCACCAGCAACAGCTGTAATGACACCTTCTATAGTTTGATCATCGATTTTGATACCTGTATCTAATCGTCCTTTACTAAAGGAGTCAATCCATAGGCTGTTTCTATTGGTATAAATTTCTACCGTATCATCATCATCAAAGTAGGGCAGTATATCTGGCCCTAAAAAGGTTTTTACATAGCTTCTACTCATGTTCTTCTGCAGAAGTGGCTGTATTGATAGCAGCTGCTTCTCTTTCTTTTTGTAAAACAGTAGATCCCATAGCTTCTATTTCTTCTATGGAAGTAGAACCTTCTTTAATTAATGTTGCAATCGTTTCTGCAATACCTACAGCTAGTGCAGCGTTTTTTAAATCAAGGCCGTACTCTTTAAATTTCTTATTAGAAGCGGTTAAAGTTTGTGTTTGTACCTTTTTAAGTTGCGCTTTCTTAGCACGTAATTTTTCTTCTAATTCTTGAATTTGTTTGAGTGTTAATTCCTCTTTTGCTTCTAAACTAGCCATTGTTTGTGGTCTTGCCATGCGTTACCTCCTGGTCTTATCGTCCTAAATCCATATATTCCATATCAGATGTAGGATCATTAAATTCTGCGTCTAAAAAATCTGGATTATCTAAAATCAAAGATTCTAGCATATCGCTATGATCCGTTACATCAGAATCTGAATCAGATGTTTCATCTTCTTCTGAATTAGCGGAATCTTCATCACTATACCACTGTTCTATGAGTGGTAATAGAAGACTTGCAAAGGTAGCTACATCTACTTTAGAAATGCCATATACCTTATATACTAGGGCTGCGCCCTCTTCATTCATAGGTTCCCCTTCTTCTCTTAACGTTAATGCATACGATTTAACTTTAGCTAATGCTTCATCATTTAATAGGGAATGAATTGAAATCGGTTCTGGCTTTGCTTCTTCTATCAATAAATCCCCGTATTCTTCCATGTATTGTTGAATACATAGCGTAAATGGATCTGGAATTTTAGAAGATGTAGCTGCTGCACCTTCTCTTTCTAAGAACATAGGATCATAGAAATATAAATGATATGGTGTTTTTATCGGTTTTTTACCATTAATAAAGGTAATCTGCCTATTTAGTAAACCTACCTCTGTAGGTGTTACTAAATCACGGCCCGTATTAATAGATGTCCTAGAATCTGTAAAGAAGGATAGCCCACGTTTTGTATCTTGGATATTTTGTACGGTGGTTTTACCGATTCTCTCCGATAAGAATTTTAAATCTGCAATTTCTTGCGGTTTTAAATAAATGTGATAGGAACAGTTATTTAAAATAGAATTATCTTTACCATATACCCGTTCTATATCGCTTCTTCCCTGGAAGATCATCATTAATTGAATCCCATATGACCGCACAGCGGTAATCATGGTTTGTAAAGATTCAATCTTACCAAAGTTAGCGCACTCATCAAGGAGCAATAGAATTTTATGTTTATTAGCATTATTACCATCAGCTGTAGCTTTTTTCATCATCATATCCACTAAAAGATTAAATAACGGGGCTACCCGTTTTTGATCTTCTAGCGGTAATACAATATATAATGTAGCCGCTTTGTCTGATCGAATTAAATCCGTAACATGAAAATCACAAGTAGATGTATTATGCGCTAAAATTGGTTCTGCATACGGTGCTAATGGCGTTGTAATAGATGTTACAATACCAGAAAAGGTATTATACGCTATATCTTTATATTCTAAGAATGTAGTTAATACGGTTGGATGAATATTAGGATATATGCTATTAGCACTGACTCTAGGTGAAATAAAATCTATTTCATCTGGCCCAATATGGTGCATTTCATAGGTACCATCACTATTTTTTATTGGTATCGATATAGGCAGCATTTTTTCATGTTCAATAATATGAGATAGTGATTCTTGGAACGATTTAATTCGTTTTTTTTCACTTTCAGATATATTATTAGGATCTTCTACTACTACCCCTGCAAAGAAGGTTAGTACATCTTTTAAACTAGTTTCATGATATGAAGAATCGCCTTCTTTCTCTACAGGCCGAGGATGTTTCATATCATGGTATTTTAAGTAAATAATAACGGCTGATAATAGGCGTTTAGCGGAGTTTACCCAGAATGGCTCACCTTTACCTCTAGGTACTAATACTTCTGCTAAGTTTGATACATCCTTCATTTCATGCTCTGTACCCCATCGAATTTCTGAAATAGGGTTCCAGCGCACGTTTTGACGATGTAATACCGTAGGGTTAAATTTCATTACTATCTGGCCTAATACATCCTGTCTATATTTAGATGTTATATCCCATAATTCGCCTTTTAAATCCGTTACTAGGCAGGATTCACGCCAGCCACCTAATAACGTAGCATTAACGATACCTACACCTTTACCAGCGCCAGTAGGGGCTATTACAGCATAGTGTGTATCTGTTTTCCCACGCATTAACCGTCTGATATTAAGCTGGCGCATTAATGTTACAAATTTATGTAACCGCTCTACTTTTTCTTTAGGTGGTTTTTGTTCTAATGCCCTATATTTATCGAAATTACAGATCCATTTATAGATTGTGGTTAGAAATGCTGGTTCTGATACACCAATTACTGGAGATGTAGGCGAATCTTCAAATAAATATAACTGCTCCAAATAGTTTGTATCAGCCCATTCAGCCGTACCATGTGTATTAGGTTTAGGATTGATATACTCCCAGAACATAACAACAGCTAGTAAGATGATTGTTACTATACAAGGTGCAATACTTTTTAAGAAAAATAATCGAGTAGCTTTATCTAAATCAGTATCACTTAGTAAATCCATCATGATGGATAGATACATAGGCACGTTATATAATTTTGAGCCGAATATAGAAAGAATGTAGCCATCGGGGATGGCTACATTAATATCTGCTAATCGACTAGGGAACATAGCAGCAGCTATGTATAGGCCTATACATAGGCCTATACCATAGAATAGCAGTTTGTTCTTCATAGATTATTCTTCCCAAGGTTGAATGACTACATCTGCATTTAACAAGATATTGAATTGATAGCCAATTCTAATAGTTGTGGTAGATTTAATTTCATCACGATTTTTAGTTGAACTTGTGATATTTTGGATTAAATCTGTAGCAGCGCCCGTCATAGCTTCTTGACCATATGAACGATCGCCAGCATTGTCTGTATTTTTGCTAGTTACACCGATTAAGGCACCAGATAAGAGAGCGCCAGACAATGCACCTTTGAATTTTTGCCAGCTATGGCCAGAATGTTTGTCTTTAACACCTGCAAAGCCTGTACCTGTAACAGCGCTTTGATCTGGAAGCGCAATCGATGTACCGTCTGGTAAAATCATGCGGTAAAAACTAAGGTTAATTCTAGTACCAGAATACCCTTCTGGATGGCCGATTAATTTAGTACCTGCTGGAATCAAAATGTTATTGCCTGTTACAGAATCAAAAACATTTTGACGAACAATCGCTATTACATCTGCATTTAAGTTATCGCTAGTTACTTGTGTAAGTAGCGTTGCTGGAATCACTGATCCAGCTTGCAACACATTGTCAGATTGAACATATTTTGCAGAAGCTGCATTTGCTACTGCAAACGGCATAGTACATGGTGCCATCATGGCTGTTACTACAAAAGCTGCTGCTGCAGCACGTTTAAATTGTTTATACACGGTTCTACCCCCTATTGAATCACTTGAATATAACCGCTTTTACCTTGATTAGCTGGTTTATTATTGTTGCTGTTATTGCTATTAATATTAAATTTGATAGCAGAGGAAGCAGCCGCTTCTTCTGCTGCAGCTGCTTTAGCAGCGGCAGCTTGTGCTTCTTTTGCAGCGTTAGCAGCTGCTGCCGCTGCTGCTTTTGCTTCTTCTGATGCTACAGGATCAACTGTAGGCGTTTGTACTTTTTGATATGGTACTTCTTGATTTTCTTCGTGTTCTTTTTGTAAACGTTTATTTTGTTCGCCATAATCGGCCTTATTCGTTTCCGATTTAATATCTTTAACTACTTTAGTTTGTGGTTCGTTTACATCATCTTTTTTATCACTTTTAAAAGCAGAATGTAAAAAACCATATAGCATTAACACGATTAAAATAAAGAGTAAGGCAATCATACCTTTTCTGGAACCTAACGATTTTTTCTCTGTAAAATCGTTTTGTTGTTCTTCATTTTGAATCTCTTCATTTTCTAAATTTTCTTGATTCAATTCCTCTTTGTTTTTTTGTTCTTCGCTCATACTAGCCCCCTATTATAAAGTAGCTTGCGCACGTTGGTTACGAATATCAGATAAAGCGGATTGTAAATCTACTTCTTGTGATTGTGTATTGGTTGGTGCTGCTGTTGATGTATCTACGATAACTTCTTTATCCTCTAATTTAGCATTAACTGCTTTATCTACTGCTTGATCAATAGCATTGATTTTTTGCATTTCTGCAGATGTGAAATTAGGCCGTTCTGCAGATAATTGGATTTTTCGAGGTGTATTGATTTTGCTATCATACGCAGCAGCCATTTCTTGATGTAAATTACCTTGATTTAATACTTTATTCTTGGATTTTTTAGCTTTTACAGGGCGTTCAACTACTAAATAGGCATCCTGTTGATATACAATCTTCCAGGCTTGTGCTACACGGTCAATTTCAAAGTAATTGCCTTTAATACGGTAGTTCACGAGCTGTAATTTATCCTTTGGAATTCGTTCATCGTAGTAATAAATAGTAGGTAGATTATTTTTGTTCTCTTTGTTTATTTTGATGTATGTTTTTGTGCCATCATCAAACATAAATTGCGGTTGTTCAAATTCATATACGTTATGATTTTGTTTAATTTTATAACCAGATAATGCTGTTTTAGCATTTTCTTCAGCTTTCATAATGGCGTTTATATGTTGTTCTTCACGTTCCCATGCTGCTTTAACGCCTTTTACGCTATCTGGGGTAGTGTCTGGATAAATGTAATCTACATAATATTCTGGGTGCTCACCAGTTGTTAATAAGTAACGATAACTACGTTCATTCGTTGTAATGATCATATTTGTTTTAATATTTGTTGTAGTTGGTTTTACGTACACATGAGGGGTACCCGCTACGTCTACAACTTCAACTTGCCAACGGCTAGTATCACCTGCAGAAATACTTTCTACAGATTCGCCTTCACGTAATTTAATATCTGTTATTACTAATGGTTTTAGTACTAATTCGATTTGTTGATTATCACTGTACATATAACTATGGCGAATTCCTGTAATATTATCTGGATCCCATACAGTACCATCTTCTGCGAAGGCAAATCCTGTTGTCATAATTGAAATTACAGCCGCTAATGCTAATGCTTTAGATTTCATTTTCATTGTTGTAATACCCTTTCTAAATCTCCTAACACAACAAATTATTTATTTTCTTCACTGACAGAAAAATCAGTAACAAATAAGCCTAATGGATTATTTACAATATCTTGTTCACTTGTTAATGCAGACGGATTCACAGTAATTGAGAAGTTACCTGTATAGGTTTTCTCAATTTGTTTTCTAGTTACATTATCAAATGTCTTTGTACGCCAACGTGCGATATATACATTATCGCTACCAGATTGTTTGTTAATGGATATGATTTCAACACTAATTGCTTTTTTACCAATATCTTCAATTTTTTTATCTAATTTTTCAGATTGTAACTTTTCATTAGCGTGGCCATCTACAAAATAAGATAATTCTGTTAGGTTATTTTGTAGAATCACTGGGTCAATCGGTAAAGAAGCATAATTCGTTATAAACTTTTTAAGGAAATATTTAATTTCTCCCTCTTTTGGTTCATATTTTATCTCATTAAGTACCCCTACACCTTTAAACTCCCCACTATCTGATACAGATACAATATAAGGGATGTATTTTACACTAAAGGCTGCGTATACAATACCGATTGTTAATAATAAAGATGTAGCTGCTAAAAAGGCTGCTATCCCTCTCCATCTGTTACGCTCTTTGATAATATCAAGGTAAATCAAGGCAAATGTTTTGGGTTCTGCTTCATATCTCTCTTTTACTGTTTTGTTGTCATTCATACCGTTCTCCTATATAGTTAATTTTAGCTAAATTATATATAAAGTTTCTGATTTTGTAAATAGACTTTTTGAGAAATATCGGATATAATGAGTATAGATTATTTTAATTTGAATCATAATGTATAAAATCAACTTTACAGCCAACCAAAATAAAAAAGGTCAGCTTCACACCTATTACTGATTTTCTACATCAGAAAAATAGGGCAGCGAAGCTGACCTCTAAAATCATGCCAATGCTCATTTACACATTTCGTTTTTTCTAAACGAAATAAATGAGGTTTAAGCCAGATAAAATCTGGCTTAAACGGGCAACCTACGGTTGCAAGAAGGAGTACCCATTTCATGGCTACATTTTACTATGAAATGTCCATCGGTAACGCTGGCCATTCATTAGCAAAATTTGAATACATAACACGCACTGGCAAGTATCAATACTCTGCCAGTGGCGAAATAAAAGAAGATCTTGTTTACAAAGAATCTTCTAATATGCCATCTTGGGCTTCTGGTAGAACGGATGGCGGATATGATATGCAAACAGCTACATTCTGGAATGAAGCAGATTTAAGTAATGAAAAACGCCCATTCCGTGAAATAAAACTAGCTTTACCAAATGAGTTTTCTCATGAAGAAAATATTGCTATTATGCAGCAATATATGAAAACTCATTTTAAAGATTATCCATACACAATGGTAATCCATGATAAAGAAGCTACATTAACAGAAGGAGAACGCAATATTCATGCGCATATTATGTTCTCTGAACGTAAAATCGATTTAACAAGGAACGAACCAGGCCGCCAATCCTACTTTAAACGTGCTTCTGTAAAAAAAGATGGCACCAAAACTGGCGGCTATATAAAATCAAGAGATTTTATATCAAAAGATAAACTCATTGAGTTACGGAAAAATTGGGAATTTATCCTAAACGAAGAATACAAAAAACGTGGAATGAATGAACGTGTTTCTTGCGAAAAATTAGAAGTACAACGAGCAGAAGCATTAGCAAATAAAGATTTTCTACGTGCTGCCGAATTAGATCGACCAGCACAAAAGAAAATGAATCCAAGCACTGTATATAAAAATGCACAAACTATCAAATCTTTTAAACAATACTTATTTGAAAATAAATTTGATGAAGCGCAGTTTTTAATTGATATAACAAATGATGATTCTGTTAAATCGTATTTGTTATGCCATCAGTACATGGATTTAAAAAAGCGTATCGCCCGTGAACGTTTTTTATCTAAAAAGGATCTAAAAACAGTAGAAAAAGCGGAAGCGCTACAATCTACTCTTTCTACTAAGTTACAAGAAGCAAAATCCTTTAATCGTAAAGTAGGTACTACTGCTACAGATGGTAGTTCTATCCATGATCGTATTAAACGATTAGAAGAACGATCTAAGCGCATAGAAGCAGAAATAGCACAAATTAATTCAAGAGTGCTTACACAATCTGAATTAATTAAACGCTATAAAAAACAACAAGCTACAAAACGAATTTATAAAGCACGTTTATTACGTAATAAACGCCATATTACCATTAAGCCTAGCCGTATAATATCGATTCCAGTTCGTACACAACGTTTACAAACTAATATTAGTAAAGAAGCCTTAATACATAACTTGTATAAACAGCGTTATGTATTTAATAAGGCTACCTTTGATAGTACGTGCAATTCAATTATGAATCGCATTACAAAAGGTGAATATCGTAAACAGATTGAGCGCTTACGCAGCTTAAAGGCTAAGTACAATACGTTTAAAGATCCTTCTGTTCTATCTGATATGAAACAGACAGAACGCTGGTTATCACAAAAGAAAGAATACCTATTACCTAAAATTCAAAAACAAGCTGCTATTGAATTAGATAGTATGAAACGCAGCGTACAACGAATTGATCGTAATTTAGAGGTATTAACCAGTAGTGATAAATCGCTGTATAAAGCGTATAAGGAAGTTACAAGAGCCGATAAGACACCTAAGTATAAAGAAGATGTCTTACGCTCATACAGCTTACATCCAAACGATGTAAGCAGATTACATAAACTGCAGAACCGTTTAGAATCTTTCACTAACAAAATAGATTCTATGAAAACTGTACGATCGGTTGAAAGAACGGCCCGTAAAGTGGATCGTTTAGAAAAATTACAAACTAATATTTCTAAGAAAATTCAAACGATCGATACATCAGTACCAATGGATAAAGTAGGTACCATTACTAAGCATGATGTATTTGAAGCTATTAAGCAGCGGAAAGCAGATATTTTAGCAGAGTTACGGCCGTTACGCCAAGAATACGCTAAATACGATCATAAAAAAGTTACGTATCAATCAACACTCAATTCTGTTATGAATCGCATTACTAAAGGTGAATATAAACGTAATATTGAAGTGTTACGCAGCTTGAAACAAAAACAATCCCTTGCCTTTAGAGAGCAGGAAAAGGCCCGTTTTGCTGGTAACACATCTGATATGAATCGTTATTCTGCAGAATCGGCAGCGTATACAAAAGAAATGCAAAAAGTGGAAGCCTGGTTACAATCCACTTATTCTAAATTGAATACGCCAACCATCCAGCAGCAAGCTATGAGGGAATATGAATCGATTCAGCAACGGAATCAATCTGTATCACAACAGATTCATCGGTTAGAAACCGATTATAAACACCTTGATACGTTAAAAAATAAGCTATATCACTATGGAAATAGTAATAGGAACACCAATAACCAGGCAGCTGGTATGGTAAAACAATTCTTGAATCGTGGTACCCCACAATCAAGAATTGGCGGCTTATTAAAGCGTTTACATAATTTAAGTAACAGGGCTACTGCTAATGATCATGCATTAACAGCACATATCAAATTTACAAAAGATAAGCCTAAATGGAGAGAGAGGACTATTGAAGATGGAATTGAAATCTAAACTTGTAATTACTGTATTAACTGGCACACTAGCTATTTCTGGTATGGCTAGTACGCAGGCCAATGGCCCACTTAATAACATGATTCGTCATGCAGCTTTGAAGTACAATGTGGATCCTGTATTATTAACTAGCTTAATCGGCCAAGAAAGCAGCTTTAATCAAAATGCTGTATCTCCTGCAGGGGCTGTTGGCTATGGCCAACTTATGCCAGATACAGCTGCAGAATTAGGCGTAGATCCTTATGATCCCGAACAAAATATAGATGGATCTGCCCACTATTTACGCCAAATGTTAGATTCTAACGGTGGAAATGTAAAACTAGCACTAGCAGCCTATAACGCTGGACAAGGTGCTGTAAATCAATATGGCGGTATTCCACCATATGCAGAAACACAAGACTATGTATCTTCTGTAATGAGTGGTTATAGAGATAATTTAGCAACAGATGGGGCTTTACCTACTCCCCCACCTGCTGCTAAACCATCTAAACCAAAACAAGGCGTAAAAAAACGTGTAGTAGTGTATCATCCATCAGCACATTCACAACCTACTACACAGAAAAAAACAAATTCTAATGTATTCTTATATAAAAAATGAGGTGTAATACATGAATTTATACATTACAGAAAAGCCTAGTGTAGCTAGAATTATTAAGGATTATCTTAATAATTCTGGGGCTAACTTTACATCAACCGCCACTAACAAAGAAACAGATTCCCCTTTTTTCTTTGATTCTAACGGTAATTGTATTGCCTGGTGCGCTGGCCACTTGCTCCGACTATTGGATCCTAAAGAATACGATCCAAAGTACGCAAGCTGGGATGAAACATTACTTCCCATCTATCCAGAAGAATTAAAGAAATGTACAAGAGCGACTACTAAAGCGTTATACAAGCATTTACAAAAACAAATTAAAGCAGCTACTACTGTATACCATTTAGGCGATCCAGACCGTGAAGGCTGTTTAATCGTTGATGAAATATTAAAGCAAGAAGGCTTTACTGGTACAGTAAAGCGTATCTTACTTAATGCACTAGATGAAACAAGCGTACAAAACGCTTTTTCATCCATACAAGATAATTCAGATTTCCAAACAATGACCGCTGCTGCAGAATCAAGAGCGGCCATTGATTGGTTAATTGGTATCAATTTAACCAGATTCTTTACCCGTATAGGCCAACATTCTGGTAATGCAGGTACATTACCTGTAGGCCGTGTAAAAGCGCCTGTATTGAAGCTAGTATATGATCGTGATATGTCTATTGAGCAGTTTGTACCTACTACCTATTACACAGTAGACGCTTATATAAACGGCAAAACCAAAATTACCTTAGAACATGATGATATTTTTGAAAAAGAACTAGCTGATCGCATTAAATCTGAAATCGAAGGTAAAGAAGCTACGGTATCTGAATTAGAGCGAGAAATAACAAATCATTTTGTTACCTCTCTATTCTCTTTAGATACACTACAGGTAGAACTTAATAAACGCCATGCAATCAGCCCTTCTAATACATTAGCTGCAGCGCAATCCTTATATGAAAAAGGGTATATTACCTACCCTAGATCAGACTGTAAATATTTACCAGACAGCCAAAAAGAACAGGCTGCAGGTATTATTCACAATCTGTTATCTAATGAACGTGTAACCGTTGCTGTTACTGATGAATCTGTATTTACAACAGATAAAAAGCCTATATACAATACAGGCAAAGTAACCGCCCATCACGCTATTATCCCGACTGTAAAAGAACTGACTAAAGAAGTATTAGAAACGTTTTCAACCGATGAGCAAACTGTATACCTAGAAGTGGCCAAACGCTACCTGGCAGCGCATTATACAAAACCACTTGTAAAAGAAAAACTTGAAGCTACTATTGAAGTAGCTAATACAGCGTATACAATGAAGCTATCTGAAACGCAGGTACGAGATGAAGGGTATAAGATTTTATATATTGATCTTCTACCACCAGAAGAAATCTATGCAGAAGAACCTATCCCCTTCCCTATAGAACAAGGTGATACGTTTACGTTAAAAGATGTATTTGTTACCGATCATGTAACAAAACCGCCTAAACCATTTACAGAAGGTACATTATTAAGCGCTATGAATCACATTGATAAATACGCTTATAATGCGAGTGAAAGCCAACTACAAACGCTAAAAAGCGTTAAAGGTATAGGCACACCAGCAACTAGAGCCACTATTATTTCTGAATTATTAGATCCTAAAAACCCTCTATTGTACAAAAAAGGAAAAGCCATTCATGTTACATCAACAGGAGCTAACCTGGTTACAGCCCTTCCAATCGTATTGTTAGAGCCAACATTTACGGCCGATATGGAAGAAAAATTATCTGCTATAGAAAATGGTTCATTATCTATCAAGGATATTATTTCTGATACAAAAGACTTTGTATCATCTGTTATTAACAATACAGATGTAAGAAAGTACGCTAAGGAAGCATTATTTAATCGTGATCATCCTTGCCCTAAATGTCATGAAGGGTACTTACATAAATTACATTCTAAAAAATTAGATCGTGATTTTTACAAGTGCAGCGATCCAGAATGTAACTTTATGTGTAATGTTAAAAAGAACGGAACGCCAGACTATACAATCTGTCCAGAATGTAAAACTGGCTTTATCGTTACTAGAAAAGCTACTAAAGGTGATACAACGTTTGAATTTAGGGCTTGTACTAATTACCCAGAATGTAAATACATTGAAGGTAAAAATAAACCGCAGCCAAAAGGGCCTAAATGTCCTAAATGTGGTGAAGGTATATTAATCACACGCAAAGGCGAAAAAGATGGTAAAAAATGGCAGTTTAAAGGCTGTTCTAACTACCCAAAATGTGATTATAAAGAATGGGGTTCTGGAAAGAAAAACAAATAATATTTTTATATTAAAATATTATTTATATGCTTTTTTATATTATAAAATATAAAAATATATATTTTTATATAGGAGTGTATAGTATGACAAACCAATTAGATAAGATCCATTTGTTGCTAGAAACTATGAAACAGTATGCTGCTGTTCCTATAACTAAACGAGCAGATCTTATTAAGCAACTTACATTTATGATGGGCGCTATCTATACGAACACTAACAACAAGGCAGATCGTCTTTCTTACTATGCTAACATTTCTTCTATTTGTCAGACTAACCATATTGATTATGTAAATGCAGTACTAATCCCTGCTGGTAATCTGATAGCTAAAACAACGCTATCTGATGTAACGCAGCAGCAAGCATTTATTGATCAATGGGTATCTGACTATCAAGAAGCAGATTATGTTACTAATCAAAAACAACATTAAAAAAAGAACCTGGGCCGCTATTCCCAGGTTCTTTTACATTTAGATATTAAAGAATACCCAATAGTTTGCAAATGTAATTAGAAAGTACATTTGCAGCAGTAGTAATAATAATAAAATGTAACTCTTCCAAAAATCCCCCCCCTTTCTAATGAATAGTAATCACATTAATTATTACATCTATTATTTTATCATATTTAATGGTCAAGATCAGAGAAAAATACTATATAAAGTAAAAATAGGTTCTTTTACTGATATTCCAGTATATTTGATAAAAAAATGTACATAGTATTAATATTGACATTTTGTAATGTATCCATACCAAAATAAAATAAATAATTTTACATGAATTTTATGTGAAAATTAAATGAAATTTGTTATACTTATCTTAGTAATAATAATAAAGTGCAACTCTTTGTACACACTAAAAAGAACCCAGGGCCGCTATCCTGGGTTCTTTTTTTATTTAGACATACCATTATTTATGAGTTTATTTACTTGTTTTAGTAGTCCTAATTCTTTTTTTATGATGTTTTGCAACTGGCTTATATCATTAAATCGAGAATCAAATAATCTAGTAGTTCGATTTCTAACTTCTAATTTATCAACTAAGCCTGTTTTATAAACTTTTTCAGCATTTCCAGCTAAATTAGCCGCTGTTTGATCAAAATAGGTTCTATCTACACTTCTTGATGGTTCCCCAGCTGCTATCATTTTTTCTTTTCTTTCAATAGTTGATTGCCAAGCTACTTCTTTATCTACAGCCACAATATTAACAGTAGTTGTATATCCAGCTGCTTTTAATGCTTTTAAATAATCTAAAGGTGAATCAACTGATTTAAAGGTACTTTCAATAATCACATTATATTTATGATTCATAGCCTTTGTTAAAATATTACGAACCATTTTACCGTAAAATGGCCCTGTAACAAAAGCTATATCTGATCCAACCAATTTCTGTAGCTTTGCAAAATTAGGATGGAATTTTCTATATTGATCACCATCAATAACAAGTAAATTATCATTTAATCTATTTTTTGCAAGTTTTACAAATACAGATTTACCAGCACCAGGTGTGCCACCTGTAATAATACCTTCTGGCTTACTTACACTAGATAATGATTTATATTCACGTTGAATATCATTCCATATAATATTTGTTGCTTTGATAGCTTCAGCTTCGGTAAATTGACTTAATAATGTTATCTGATCTAATTTGTCATTAACCATACTATATTCCTTCCAATATGGCCTTTTTATCTTTGATAAATGACAATTCTTCTTTATAGTTTATTTCTTCTGGATCCATACCATATAATTTATTTCTTAATTCTAGTAACTCTATTCTTGCAGGATGATCTAAATTATTATTATACGCAGTTAATCCTAGTGCAGTTGAAATACACTCAATTAAAACATCTTTTTCCATAAATGTAGCCATAATCAATTACTCCTATTTATTCATTTTATTCATGTAATCACGTAACAACATACGAATAATCCCACGAGTTGTCATACCATTTTCTTCTTTTTGGCGTTTCAAGAATTCATATTCTTCTTGTGTTAAGTCAATAGTAGTTTTTTGTACGGTTTTCTTAGGTGTATTTACAGTTTGACTGGCTTCTTTAACAAACGAATTTTTTTCACCATTCAAAATATCAAATTTATTTTCTTTCTTAGCCATGATTAAACCTTTCTTTTAATAATATCTTTTAATTCTTTAACCAATACACGTAATTCATCCGCTGCTAGGGATGATTTATTTAACTCAATAACACTTTTACCTTCTGCGTAGGCATCCATAAATAGTTTTCTTAATCCAATCCTAGTATGTAATAAATTGAGTTTTGCGCCTTTAATGCTATCAGTCATATCTTCAACATCTTTTATACTGCGAGATTGTACATTATTAAGTAATATATAGTGATTTTTTGCATTAAATGATGATTGATTAATCATCTGTACAAATTCTTGTAATCCTTTGACTTCAATTTTAGATGGTCTTACAGGGGTAATAATAATATCGCTTAATTCAATACCACAACGAATTAAATCATTATCCATACCGCCACTATCTATAATGATGTGCTTTTTAGGACTCTCTGAATATTCTTGTAAAATAGCTAAATCATTTCTACTTTGTGCCAAAATAACCGTTAAAGGAGTTTTTTTATTCTCAACTCTTAACTCATTAAAATATTTAGATGATCCTTGTTTATCTAAATCAAGAATTGGGCAATTTAACTCTACAGCTAAATTTGTCGCTAATGTACTTTTACCTACACCGCCCTTTGTATGAGCAATATTTATAATCATACTAACTACCCTCCATAGTAATTATTACACCTATATAATACTATATTTTTATATAATTTTATATAATTTTATATAATTTTATTTAAAAAACTCTTTGCTCATAAGTTTACTAACTTGTTTAAGAATACCTAATTCTTTCTGTATTATATTTTGTAAATTTTGTATATTACCCAGCCTAGAATCAAATAATTTTATTTGTCTATTCCAAACTTCTACATGATCTGCTACACCAGATATAGCAACTTTATATGTATTTTCCGCTAATCCGTTTACCGTTTTATCAAACACTAATTTATTTACTGCTCTAGGTTCTAGCCCCATAGATTTCATATCATTAAAACGATCAATTGTAGATTGCCAGGCCACATCTGCATTAACAGCTTTTACTTTAGCTATTGTTTTATAACCTGCAGCTTTCATTTCTTGTAGTGTTTTAATGGGTGTATCAGCCGTTCTAAATGTTCCTTCTACAATAATGTTATATCGTTGTTTAATAGATTCTGATATTATTTTTTCAACCATTTTTCCAGAAAAAGAACCTGTATAAGTTGGAAAATCACCTTTAGCTAAACTAACAATTTCTTTAAATCGAGGATGGTATACTCTAAATTCATCACCATTAACAGGAATGATATTATCATCAAGTTTTATACTTGCTTCTTTAATAAAAGCAGATTTTCCAGAACCAGGTGCTCCACCTGTAATAATTCCAATTGGTTGCTCTGCTGATTGCAGATTAATTGTTAATTTCTTCCAAACAGCATTAAAAGCTTCATTGAACTCTTTTTCCGTAAATTGCTCTAATACTTTTAATTTTTTTTCTGTTTCTACATCCAACATTTTAATTAGCCCTTATATTTTTCAATAACATTTTTAATATATGTTATCATCACATCAAAATCTAATTCTTCTGGTTCAGATCTATATATAGTTTTTCTCATTCCTAACAATACATCTACTTCTTCACTATCAAAATCTACACTATATATATATCCTAATGCTTGTGATACACCTTCCAATAAAACATCTTTTTGCATTAAAGTAGCCATATCTTTCCTCCTATATATATTAATTCTATAACTATATTATACACTATATTTTTATATAAAGATATACTTTTTTATATAAAAATATTGTTTTATTTAAAATAAAAAAGTCTACTATTTAGTAGACTTTTTTTTCAATTCAGCTTCATATTCTTTAACTAGGCGATAAAATGTATCTTTCTTTAAACCTAATAATTGCCAAGCCATAGTTGATGATACTTCTTTTTTTTTCCAAAGATTATAAATCTTAATAAACCCTTTATCAATTTGATGTTTAGGGCGTCCAAACTTAACCCCTCTTTTTTGTGCTGCTTCAATTCCTTCTTTCTGGCGTTTTTGCATTTTCTTTAATTCTGCTTCCGCAAGCGTAGCATACACTTCAATCAATAAGTTATTGATCATATCAATAATTGGTTTTGTTAAATCACCAAAAGACGATAGATCAATTAAAGTTGTAGGAATGTCTAGAATCCGTACAGTAACCCCTTTTTCATGTATTTCTTTTAATACAGAAATAATATCCCTTTTAGATCGCCCCAGGCGGTCTAACTCATGAATATATAGAGTATCGCCATCTTGTAGGGCTTGTAATAAATGCTGCAGCGCTACACGATCTGTATTTTTCCCTGTAGCATAATCAATAAACAATCGTGATTCATCTGCACCCTGCTTTATTAATTCCTCTTTTTGACGATCTATATTCTGTTCCTTTGTTGATACACGAATGTACCCAAAATTAGCACTCATATAAACCCCTTTTTCGCAAAATTTAACAACACACTTTTTCAGACTTCTCAAAAAGTCCTATATTATAAACTTTTGAGAAGGATTAAGCAAGTTGTTTTTTTTATTCTATAATAGCATACGTTTTTAGATAAAAAAAAACAGTTACCAGAGCAACTGTTTTTTATTATGATATTGTATATATTTTTATGGTTGTTAACATAAAAATATAGCATGTGCAAATAATATAATATGATCTGCATATGCTATAAAGTGCTTACATAAAAAATGAAATTATACAAATAATGATAAAAACACTTAATGATATTTTCCAATTATCAAAAATAAGGTTCATCAATTTACCACCTTGTAGACCTTGTTTTTTTAATTCTAAACGTTTTCTACCATAAAGAATAAGAAAGATTAATGCTACTCCAATTCTAACAACTGGATAATTTAGAAAAGCAGTAATTACAAAAAAAGCTATAAATAAAGGGAATACAAATAGTAATTCTTTTTGTCGTAATTCTTTTTGTAATTTATCATTCAAATTGATTTCTTGACTCAATTTCCTTCAACTCCTTTAATACCCAGCGTTCCACATATTTAGGTGGAATACGGTTACCAGATTCCCAATTTTCTAATGTTCTTAATGGAATTTCCATTAATTCTGACATAGCCGCCCTGGTAAGACCTGCTGCAAGCCGAGCTTCTTTAAATATATTTTCTTCCATAATAAACTCCTTCATAGAATAGGTACCATTTTCTATATCTACATTATATCACCCAATGGGTGATATTGTAAATATATTTTTATGTTATTTTATATAAAAATATATATTAAAACATAAGAATATATATTATATTATATTACATTACTTACCTTTATGATTACTTGCTGCTTGTCTTTCTTTTAATTTACATTGTAATTCATGCAGCCTATCATTTTCAGAAATAAGACCAGGTTTATAATTATTAACCTGTGTATTTTTATATTGACCCGATTTTTTCAAAGCAGCTATATAAGCTGCTTTTTTTTGACGCTTTTTTTCTTTCATCATTTTATTATAGGGGTCCCGAGCGCTTAGTGGGAATTTGTATCGATAAGGGGTACAAATTCCCACT
>OGGB01000598.1_pt1 | contig 29719 bp, 28 predicted proteins | sample 1571111 | NCBI WGS metagenome assembly OGGB01 (sample SAMEA2582067, study PRJEB24529) | metagenome | biome: Human gut stool | place: China | collected 2011
TGAGACATGCTTGTGTCTTTTTTCCATTTACCTCTCCTTAAGAAAAAATAGAGGGCTGCCCCTCTACTTCTATCTATTCGGAAAAAGCAAATGAAAGATGGCAACTACCCCTTAAATGCTTCCACAAAAGCCTTGAGTTCTTCGTCCGCTTCTGGTGTGGTTCCATGAAGCTGACCAAGCATATCAAGAAGGGATGCTGTCTGACTTTCGATCGTCGCATTAGTCTGATTAATCTTAGCCACAATCTCGGTCAAGGGCTCCACTTCTTCTTCCTCAAAGGTATCCACATAGCGAGGAATATTAAGGTTGTAGTCATTTTCCACAATCTCTTCAAAGCTAGCCAGATGGGCGAACTTGTCCATATCCTCACGGCTCTTATAGGCATTGAGAATCTTTTCAATATGGGCATCCGTCATGATGTTCTGATTTTTCCCCTTATCAAACTCCTTAGAGGCATCGATAAAGTAAACATCACGATTGGTGCGGTTCTTTTTGAGAATGATAACCGTCGTCGGAATACTGGTGTTAAAGAAAATATTAGCAGGCAGACCGATAACCGTATCAATGGCACCCTCTTCTAACAAAGCCTTACGAATGGTCCCTTCAGCATTACCACGGAAGAGCACCCCATGAGGTAGGACGATGGCCATGACACCATTATCTTGTTTCAAGTGATAGTAACCATGCAAGAGGAAGGCAAAATCAGCCTTAGACTTAGGTGCTAGTTTCCCAAATGGTGAGAATCGAGGATCATCCATGAAACCTGAGCTGGCAGACCACTTGGCTGAATAAGGTGGGTTCATGAGAACACCGTCAAAGTTAGTCGGCTCTTGGGTTGGCCAATCCTCATCCAAGGTATCTGCGTTGTGTAAAAACTGGTTTTCAATCGGCACACCATGCAGAATCATGTTCATACGTGCCAGGTTATAAGTTGAGGTGTTCAACTCTTGACCAAAGTAAACCACTGTCTGTGGCTGGCGTGAATAGCGTTTGGCATTAAGCAAGAGCGAGCCTGACCCCATAGTCGCATCGTAGATGGTAAAGCCTTGCTTGTCTTCACGACCTAAAAAGGCAATCTGAGTCATGAGCTTGGCAACAGGTTGCGGTGTATAGAACTCACCAGCTTTCTTACCTGAATCCGTCGCAAACTGACCGATCAAGTACTCGTAAGCATCCCCCAACATATCACCTGCATGACCTGCCACATCTAGGACAGCCAACTCTTTCATCACAGCCGCAACCGTCTGGTTTTGCTTTTGAGGAGTCGCCCCAAGTTTCTTAGAGTAGAGGTCGATGTCTTCAAAAAGGTTTTCATAGAGCTCGTCGCTCTGCTCAATATCGCGGAAGCCCTGAGCCAAGTCCTCTAACTGAAAGCTTCCATCGTTCACTCGCTCCACTAAAGCCGTAAAGGTCAAGTTAGGATGAATAGCATAGCTCATCTCATCTGTGATGACTGCCAAGAGGTCCTCGTGAGTCTCCTCATCCTCGTAGTATTTACGATAGACCGCCAGTGCCTCTTCCAAGCTTTCTGTCTCCTCCTCCATGGTTTCTGCCACGAAAAAGAGCATCTTATCCGACAAATACTTGTAAAAGACCATACCCAAGAGATATGACTTATAGTCGTTGGCATCCATCTTAGAGCGGAGCACATCCGCTGAGTTCCATAGGGCTTGATAAAGCGACTGGGAGGTTTGTGTTGTTTCTGACATAATGTTTCTTTCTTTGTATTTTTGAATGTTATCCTATTAGTTCTAATAGCCAATCACGACTGTTTCCACTTCTTTGATGACTTGATCTGAAATCTCAGAAATAGGAAGTTGGTAAATGGTGTTTCGACGTGGGTTGAAAATGCCTAGATTTTCAATGGTTTGAAACTCTGGATGAATTGAACGCCTCCCCATGAAATAGTAAATCAGTAGCTGCAAGGTATGGTCCTTATTGGGCTTTCCTGTGGTGACTTTAAAGTCCCAAAGGGTATCTTTGGTTAGAAAATCACCATCACCAGTTGTTATGGTAGCCGTATAAGCCCCCTCCATGGTAAAACCATCCGCAGTCACAGGACCAAAGACCTTGAAGAAGCTCAAACTACGCTCAACCATGATACGAATATTAGCAATGGTAGCCTGATCTGGAACAATACTCTCCACTGGACGATAAGTCAGAGGACCAGCACGAAAGGCACTATCAAAACCTGCCAACTGACAAGCCTTAGTAATTGACAAATCATCTAGCCCCTTAATATCATCCAGAAGACCAAAAGCCTTAGCCTCCATCCTCATGGTCCTAGCACCAAGCAAGGAAATCTCAAAAGCCTCCTCAACAGCTGTCCCATCCATGAAACGACTGAGATAGTCCACAGCAGTCCCAACCAAACTAGCCGCAATAGACTCCTCAGGATTAAGAACCTGACCGTCATCAAGCGTCGTCACTGTAAAAGCCTTAACAGGCAGATAACCTCCACGAGGCTGTTTAATCTGTTTGATACGTTGTGTTACTGATACCATGTTTGTCTCCTACTTTTGCTTAAATTTCGTATCTTTCGTCTACTATCACTGTAAAACTAAAACTTTCGTTACACTTCAGTCAAGTAAATAGACAATCCTTTTTTACATTTTAGATGAACATCGCTTGCAAAAGTTCTTCTTCATAAATTAAGTCATTAGCGTATCATTACAGAGGTTACGATTCAAATTTTTGTTGAATTTTTTCTATTTTTTCTCTAGTTGAACCTTCATTAATACTACCAAGTTTTTCAATCAGATACTGGTAAAACTTTTTAATATCTTGATCATTTAAAATATGCCATACCTGTGTATTTTCCAGTGCAATTTCTAAAAGATCTTCTATTTCTTCTGGTTTCCAACTAGTGTATTTTGATAAATTTTCAATAATAGCATGAGTACTCTTAAAACTACCACTACTTTCTAATGAGTTGATTAAATCTAATTTCTCTTGCTCTTCTTTTGGTTTAGCTTGTTCAATAGCTTCTTTTTGATTATTGTACTTTTTCTCATAGAGTTTTTCATTGTATACAGTTTTATCAATAATCAGTTTTACTAGTTCGTCAAGTTCACTCCCCTCTGAATAATCTGCAGGAGCAAAATAAGAAATACGCTTATCTCTCATCATTTTATAGACCTTATTCTTTGCTTTTAATTCATCTTTTTCATCTGGATTAAAAACTCCGACAGAATAACCACCTTGAGAATTCACCAATTTCATACAAGGAATATCTGTGTCGCTGTCACCCAGATAAATCATATTTCGAAATGGAACTCTGATTTCGTCAGGTGCGAATGAATCATTAACCGCTTCATCATTCACGTCAAGGACACCCTTTGAGATACGAAAAAGAAACTGTGTCTTATTAGTATAATTCACTACTTGAGCAGGCCAAACAGCAACTCCATCATCATCAAAATAGAAAGAAGTTGCGTACAGTTCTTTAAACTCTTTTGCAATTGAAGTTCCTTCTATCATCTCTTTTAAACCTGAAGATATAATATAATGCTCGACAATGATTCCTTTATCGGCCCCGTAGTCTCTTATACGTTTAAACCAATCCTCTACTCCTGGAAAAAGTGCAACCTGAGATCCATACTCAGCTAACTTCTCTTTTGTAAAAACAATCTGACCACGTGCTTTTTTCTTCATGGTATACATATAAGCAAGGTTTTTATCCATATTATTTGCTGTAGCACGACCATTTGACTCCTTCCAGAAATCACCAATCATGTCGCTGCCTTATGGTTGTACTGTTTGGATATATCCTTGAGCCTGCATATCATCTGGAGAAAGTGTCTTATCAAAATCATAGCAAAGTGCTATAACCGGTCTATCTGTTTTCTTTTCACGTTTAAAAGTTGTGTCTGGCATATTTAGCCCCTTTCAGTTAAATAAACATATCCTGCAAGAGTTTGTTTTTGAGTGTTTCAAGTTGAGAAATTTTTTCTTGGTAAGAATTAATGAGGTTATCAAGGTTTGAGAAATAGGCACCGATGGCTTGTTGTTCTTCGAGTGAAGGAGGAATTGGGATTCGAATATTTGCGAAGTTTTCATAAAAAAGATATTCCCTCACACTCCCCTCCGTATTCCTTCTAACTTCTTTGTTGAACTCAGGTGATTTTATGAACAGTAGCGCGTAGTTGTTATTTATAGACTTATCTAACGAAAAAATAACATATAGAGAACTTACAATCACTGTTTCATCTAAATCATTAAATGCAATGGATCCGACATTTATACGAGCTGGATTATATGCGAACTCGTTTGGTTCAACTATCTTATATGAAGTTTTTTCAAGATTTTCTAAACGACTTCCTTCGAATTGTTCCGATTGAGGAATCAACCCACTCTGGTTGCTAACAGAATATGCTGGATAATCATACCCTTTGCTGTTTGATTTCCCTCTTTTAGTACTTATACTCTTAAATTTCTTTATTTCCCACTCACCTTCAAATCTATCCAAACGCATCTCGGGAATGGTCTGTCCAGCTTTGGGAAACATCTTGGCGAGCATGGTAGCCTTGAGGGATTGGTAGTTTGCGAGATTGTCCTTGTAGCTAGCAAGAAGGTCGTCTAGGTTACGGAAAAGGGAGCCAATGGCAGTTTGTTCGTTTATTTCTGGATGATACACTTTGTAGTTCCCAAGTTGAGGAGCTGTTAGTTGAGGAACACCCGTAGACTCATTTAAAATTCTCATTGAATTAATCTGATTTTCAAGATAATCAACATCAATATTTTCCGATTGAAGAGTCAGAAGTCTAACAATTGGAGTAAAATTTTCATGTCTTGCTACTGCATATCCGACATCTCCACGTCCTGTAACAGTCACTGCAGGGGCTTTCACTTTATAATCGTCATAAAATCCAACTATTCCTCTGTTTGTCAAAGAATTTGCAACAACGGGATATTGCCCAGTTTCTTTCAACTTTATTTTATCTACATCACCACCGGCAGATATTTTGACTATATCTGCAATTCTATTTTCTACCCAAACAACATCAAATCCCTTAAATCTAATTCTAGGAACTTTAAAACTATTCATTGGAATTTTCCATTCTATATTCATTTGCATACTTAATTACTAAATAATGATTATCTAATTTTGCCTTCTCTATAATATATTCTTTATAATCACCATTTGAAATAATTTTATCTATATTTTTTACAATAACTAGCTTGATATCGGAGTTAGAACAATCCATCATATTTGATAGTTGATTTAATATAATCTGTTTAACTATCTCAAATTTAGTTAGTTTAATCAACAAATCAGTTGCATTCATCTTAATATTTCTAGAATAATGTTTGGTCATGTTTAAACAAAAATAAGTACAAAACATAATAAATTCATTATTCGTAGAAAATTTATCAAATTCGAAAATTATTTGTAGGAATGACATTAGCCTCTTAATTTCAAATATATTTTCATCAGATAGCTTGAGTGTATCGTTAATAACTAGATTATAGTTTCCATCACAAATACTTTTCAATACATTCAGTTGAATAGACAAAATAATTGGATTTTCATCAGTTAAATCGCTATGTACTAGCAATGTATTTCCATTTGATTGAAATACATCGATTAGTTTCTCCCAATTATATCTATGAGGCTGAGAATAATAAATGAGAAATAAAAGATTAAAAGCAGAAAATTTATCTTTTAAAAATTGATTATCAGAAATAATAGTTTCTCTACAAACATCAACTAATTTATTAAAGAGAGTTTTAGATAAAATTACATTGTCTATCTTAATAATATTAAATATAGTTTGAAAATTATTTACTCCATAAAATTCAAAGATTCCGTCCTTACCTTGTGTTTTGTTATAAGTAATTATATCGTCAATAAAACCGCTAATATATTTTTCAGGAGAAGCATCATGTTCTAATTCAAATTTAACTTTTTCTTCTAATGCGGAATTACTTTCTCTAATATTATTTAATAATTCAGTATTATCAATGCTAGAACTCTTTAGAAATCGAATAACAGCATCTCCATAATTCCCATGTATATTTTCTTTATCGCCATTTTTAAAATAATCAACAACTTTTTCCTGAATCTTATCAGGTAGACCACTAAAGTCAATGAGAGATAGTAGAGAAAACGAACTATCATAAAAACGAATCAAATTTTTTTCAAAGATTGTATCTAGAATAACAATAATATCCAAATAGTTAGATCTATTGACTATTTTTTTTAAAGCCTCAAATATTGGCTTTTCTAAATTCAATTCACTATTATCTTGATTCAACCATTTTATAACTTCACCTTTGAATTCAATAAGACTTGAGTTTAATTTAAATTCATCAAAGTAATCAGAAAAATATCGCAGTAAATAACATAAGGAGCGTAGCCGATTATTTTGAAATTCGATATTACGGATCATTTTTAAAGCAAATTCAATCTCTTCTGGTCCAATAACTCCTATTATTGATTCAGATTTTAGTATATAACTTGCCAATTCTTTATCAGAAGTTGTTATAGCTAATCCAAATAATTCTATCTTAAACTCATAATCATCATACATTCCTACAAGTGTTCTTAATAATACTTTCATCAAAATTTTGACGCGTTTTAAATGAGTAATGGAACCATAGCTAAGAGATATCATAAATGACTCCGATATCCATTGAAATACTCCAACATTACATAGATTATAATTTCTTACAGATTCTAAATAAATATTATCGACATGAAATTTATTAATCTTCTCGAAAAACAAAGTTTCTTTTCTATCTAACAACGGAAAATAAATTGGCTCTTTTGAGTTGTCTATATATTCTTGTCCACTATTTTTTCTCAACCGATAATTTTTGTACTCTCCTTTTTCATTTTGAATATTTCTTAAATCTATTGCTAAATTATTAACTAACCATATCGGAATACCACTATTATCAGCTGATTTCTTTATAGTTTCAGATAAAATGGATATTGCATCATCTAGATTACCCTTAAAGTATAACTTTAAAGCAATGAATCTTTGAGTTAAAAAGTCTTTTAATTCCTCTTCAGCTTTTGAAATAAAATACTCCTCTAGAAAGTCAAAATTAATATCCTTGGATTTATTTTTACTAAGAATAAGCTGGAAAAACTTTATTATCTCCTGCTCAATGTTTGATAATTTATTTTCATCTTGTGATAAGTTCAACTGAAACATTTTGAAAAGGTATTCACATAACACTTTTGATTCTTTTGAAATATCAAGAATTGTTGAAGAATACTTATCTGTATTTATATCAGAGATTTTATAATCAACAGCATCACTATTTCTATAACGATAATAATAAATAATATCTCCAGTAATTGATTCAATTACTGTTTTCGGAATCTGATCGAACGTAGATATGTCTGAATACTTTTCTTTGGAATCTAGATCTTCCTGCAACTGAGTCCTATCACTAGAATTTTCAGTACAAAAGAAATATAAACACTTTTTATTATACTTTTTTGCAGTGTCAATTTCCTTTAAAACTGAGGGACTGATTCCATCTTCATTATCAATGATAAACAAGCATACGTCACAAGTTTTTACATGATTTATATAAAACTCCTCCGATTTAACACTACGACTTCCCTCTTCTTCATAACATATTGAATTCATTAAAGGTGAATCATTAATGAGTTTAGAGAGTCTTTTACGCATATCTCTATACTTCCCATCACATTTAGAACTTATAAAAACTTTAATCGGGGCTTTTACTTTTTCCATCATTTCCTCACTATTAAATATAGTAAACAATTTTATTTAGATTATTGAATATTCTATTGAAGCAAAGTGCTAATTTCTATTTATTATTGTTGAATAGTAATCTTAGACTGATCCTCCTTTCGAATCATTATTACGACATTAGAGTTGAGTTTATTTTTATGAAGTTCAAAAAATTGAATCATAAATTTCAACAATTGATTCGAATCATAATTCAACTTTGACAATCCGCTTCCAATTAACGGCATATAAATTGGACTACCATTTGAATTCTTCCATATATTTTCAACTATTTGATTTAACACAATAAGATAATCTAGATCCTTAGTTATGGCAGTTTTATTTTTCTCAATTTTTGAAAATGCGATAAAATGAAATCTTACTGTACCAATTACAACAAGTGCTACACTCCCAACAGGATATCTCTTAGATTTTCCTTTTGATTTCCCACCAATACTGACATCATTTCCAATATTCTTAGCCTTTATATTTTGTTCTTTCAAACTTTCTTCAATATTACGATTTAGTTCCTCCTTTGAAATCAAATCATTCTGAAATAGATATTGCATTATCTGCCCATGTACAGAATTAGAAGAAATAACCAAATCATCAATTATCGTATCATAACACCGATTAACAGGAACAACGATATTAACATTACCTAAACCAATAGAATCTAGAATGTTACCATATTTTCCTATGACAGTATAACCATTATTCTTAAAATAATTGACCTTCCTTTGATATTTTGTATGTAAAAATGCATAAATAACTGATATTCCCAAAATTAAAATGATTGTACCAATTATTTTAATTACCATCATAATAATATTCTTATCTTTGAAAAGTTCACTAAAATTTATAAATGTTGCTAACAAAGATAACATGGTTAATATACCAGTAAATACATTTTTTGATAATTTAAATATTGGTTTATACATATGATTCAATTTCCATTCTCTCTACCTCCCCACTCTTAGCGGCTCAATCACTTCTTCAATGAGTTTGGTGTAGGCTTCTTTGATGTGTTTTTTGTAGCTGAGCGGGTTGAGGGCATCAGCTGTTTCTGCTTTGTAGTCTTTGTAGCGTTGGCTCTTAGTGAGCTGGCTTTCTCCAGATTGCTTTTTAGCACCCTTACGATAGTGTTGAACGTAGTAACGAAGTTCATCGAGTCCGACATACCATTCTCTGGCAAAGCATTTGAGATGGTCGTCGATGATGGCTTCAATCATAGTGTCTAAGACGCCAGTAATAGACTGTCCTTGGTAATCTTTAGGATTGGCTTGGACTTCTTTCCACAGATTTCGGATGATTTCGGCTAGTTTAGGATTGGTGCGTTCCAGACTCTGGATATAGTTATCAACCGTTTCGATATCCTTGTCACTAAGAGCCTGTGGACTATCCTCTTCCTGCTGAATCATACTTTGAATCAGGGTCAGGATGTAAGCATAGTTAATCTCGTCAACTTGGACGGATTCCAGTTCGTAGTGGATATCAAAGAGATTATCATCACCATCGTCTTCAGCTCGGCTTTTGAGCTCTGCTAGGATATTTTGATAGATTCCGAGATAGGTTTCAAGCTTTTCATCTGATAGGCCTGTCTCTGCATAGATAGCTACTTCATCGTATTCGCTATATACACGGATAGATGCCAGATACTTGTCAAAGGTTTGGTAAGCCTTGGCAATGCGACGAAGTTGTGGGCTAGTGGCCTGCTCTATCGTGATGATATAGTTTTCCACATCTTCCACTTTTACTTGAAAGTCTATCCAGGCTTGGATAAAGTTGGCTTTTTCTTCTTCCCAATCTGGGGCAGTAACGTCATTTTCATCACCGTTTGAGTAGAGCTTAAGGGCATTATCCACAGCCTCTTTAAAGGCCTCTGGTCTTTGGAAGGTAATGATATGGCCATAACGCTTTTTACTGTCAAAGATGCGGTTGGTGCGACTAAAGGCTTGAATCAAATCCTGTGGACGCATGGGCTTACGATCGATGAAGAGAGTGGATAGACATGGGGCATCAAAACCTGTCAAAAGACGGTCAACCACGATAACCAAATCCAACTGCTCATTGCGAGGAATGTATTTGTCTAACTTTCTGGCTAAACGATTATTGATATCCGTGTTAAAGCCACGCAAATCAGCCATAGTAAAATGGGTACCGAACTCCTGATTGTAATCGTCCATGACCTGCTTCATGTGTTCTTGGTAGCCGATAGATTCTTCTTCATTTTCCGACACGGAGTAAGTGACTGTCACCTTTGGAAAGTCAAGCAGCACGCGCTTAGCTCGCTCTGACACTTTGACACGTTCCTGTCCTGCCTTGATACTCTTAAGCAGATTGTAATAAGCCTGAGCTTGTGGAATGGACTTAACCGTTAAGATAGCCTCGTAGGTCTTGCCCACACCATTTGGGAAGCCCAACTGTTGATAACTTTTGTTTAGGATAGCATCCAAGACTTCTAGCATGTGTTCTTTATCTTCATAGACAGAGTCAGGAAGATCTTTTTCAGGAATCGGCGAAATAATGGTATTCCGATAGTCCACCTTGAATCCCAGAACTGCCCCGTCATGGATGGCTTCTTTGACCGTATACTCGTGTAGGCGTTCGCCATATTGTTGGTGGGTGGTTTGTGCCAAATCGCCTAATTGCTTGCGTTTATTTTCCTTGAAAATCGGTGTACCAGTAAAGCCATACCAGAGCGAATTGTGGAAAAATCCTTTGATATCTTTTTGAGTCTGAGGCGTAACCGCTCGGTGACATTCATCCACAACAAAAGCTACACGGAGGTCCTTGATTTTTTCCGAATCCTTTTGGTATTTACCTTCTCCAAACTTGCGCATCATGGTTGTGATTTTCTGGATAGTCGTCACAATCACACGCTTATCATTTCCTGCCAAACGCTTAACCAAGTCATGGGTATTGTCCGTTTCGTCGATATCAATAACATCGTTAGCGGCGTAGGAAAGAAAGGACGACGTCGTCTGCTGGTCAAGGTCCCTACGGTCCACGACGAAAATTGTCTTTTGAATGGCTGGAATCTGCAAGAGGTTGCGAGCCACCTTGTAGGAGGTCAGGGTCTTACCAGAACCCGTAGTATGCCAGATATAGCCTGATTCCTGACGACGAGAGGCATCTTGAACAGACTCGATGGCATGGATTTGATAAGAACGTAAGAGGATGAGGGCTTTCTTACTATCATCAATAACGGAGTACTGCATCACCATCTGATGAGCACGTGGAATAGACAGGACTTCGTGGGCAAAGTCCATGAGACTGGTCATGGGTTTATTATCTTTGTCCACCCAAGATGTTAAAAATTGTTTATTAAGCTTATCCTCTCGTGCAGCTGCAATATAACGTGTATCAACCTTATTAGTCACAACAAACATCTGAAGGGCAGAATAGATGCCACGTAACTTTCCTTCACGGTCATACTTTTTGATTTGATGAAAGGCATCCAAAAAGGCCACACGAGGACTCTTGAGCTCGATATGGATAAGAGGAAGTCCGTTAATCATCAGCGTCGTATCTAAACGACGGTCCTGATCTTGTGGATAAGCCTTGTCACGTTCCACCTGATTGACCACTTCGTAACTGGATTTTCCAGCAGCAATATTATCACGCCAGATGACAGAAAGTCGGATAGTCCCAAGGCTAGCATCTTCACGCTGTACCTCGACTTTGGCAATACCATTTTCACCAGCCAGCCACTTAGCAGCTTCATAATAGTTAATGAAGTTAAGCTGGTTCTTGATTTGGCGCTTCTCCTGATCGGTCAAGGGATGGTCAGCAAGTAGGGCAACGTTATTTTGCGCTAACTTGTCAAAAAAGTTGTCCCATAATTGACCTTCATTTTTTAAGTCTGGGCGATAGGTCCACTGGCTCTCACCAGAGGTTAATTGCTCGATTAATTGACGTTCTATCTCAAGTTCTGGAGTAACTGCTGGCATGACTTATCCTTTCAACATTGTCATAATCCCTTACATTATAGCATTTTCACGGTTTCTTTCATAGTTTTGGGAAAATTCAAACAAAAAACACGGGAAGTCCGTGTTAATCGTTTTAGAATAGTAAATCATAATTGTTATGAAGATACATTATCTTCCCTAAACTTACTTCACATGTGAATCAAGTGGGACCACTGCCAATGTCTTACCTAGACTAGCCAGTATTTTAAGAACCGTATCTAACTGAGGTGCCGTTTTCCCTGTCTCCATACGTGCGATAACAGGTTGTTTGACACCACTCAATTCTTCAAGTTTCTTTTGGGAGATACCTTGTTTTTTACGAGCATCAATAATCTCAAGCATCAGTGCGACACGGAGTTCACTTGCTGCGATTTCTTCTTTAGTGAAAATAGTTTTCTGTAAATCATCCCAACTACTTCCAATTGCTGGATTCTTTTCTAGGGTCATCTTACAATCCTCGCTTTCTAACGTCATCTAAAGCTTTTTGAGCCTTCGTCAGCTCACGCCTTGGAGTCTTTTGTGTCTTTTTCACAAAATGATGAAGCAAAATAAAACCATCATCTAGCCATGCTGCAAATAAAATTCTATCTCTTAAGGGCCTTAGTTCCCAAATATCTCCTTCTAAATGTTTAATGAATGGCTCACCAATCATGGTCCCTCTATTTTTTAACAGAGTCAGGTAGTCTTGAATTTTATGCAATTTGATTCGAGAATCTTTACTTGAATTCATGGCTAATGTTTCAATCTACTCTCTTACAGGTTCATGTCCATTTCTATCTTTATAAAAATGAATAGGGTACATATCAATTTCTCTTTCTTTATTATAACTTATAAGTACTTATTTGTAAATACTTATAAGTTATTGTTTTTTAAATATCTCTATTCAAATTTATTATTCGTAAAAGTTAAAGAAGATGTTAAAAAGCCACTTAGAGTGGCTCAGAATGTATATTATTTATGATCTAGACATGGCAAGAATACGAGTAAGCGACCAAATTTTGTAGCCCTTTCCATCTGTGAATTGGCTTATCGGAAACCTTTTACTCCCCCCTATGAATCGTAAACCCTGTGGCTTGTTGGTTAGCCATGATGGTCATGTCTGAAATCTGGACACGTCGTGGTTGCTTGGTGACATAGAGGACTGCCTCCGCAATATCTTGGGCTTGGAGGGCTTCCAAACCTTGATAGACCTTGGCTGCCTTGTCCTTATCACCGTGAAAGCGAACTTGAGAAAAGTCGGTCTCAACGATACCTGGCTGAATGGTTGTTACCTTGATATCAGTAGCAATGGTGTCAATACGCAAACCATCGCTGAAAGTTTTAACTGCAGCCTTGGTTGCTGAATAAACGGCTGCGCCTGCATAAGCATAGATGCCCGCTGTAGAGCCCATATTGATGATATGGCCCTCATTGGCAGCAACCATGCTTGGTAGAATCTGACGTGTCACCATCATCAAGCCCTTGACATTGGTGTCGAGCATGGTCAGCAGGTCCCACTCTTCATAGTCTTGGTAGGCTGTTAGACCTAATGCCAGACCTGCATTATTGACTAAGACATGGACTTGCCCCACACTTTTGAGAATGGCTTGGCAAACATCTTTGACCATATCCATATCAGTGACATCCAGTGCAAAGGTCCAAACTTTTTGATTGGGATAGGTCGCTTCAAATTCTGCTTTTAGAGCTTCTAAGCGCTCTACACGGCGCCCTGTCAAGATCAGGTTAGCCCCCTCTTTGGCAAAGGCACGTGCCGTAGCTTCGCCAATGCCTGAGGTTGCTCCTGTAATTAGTACATTTTTAGGCATCATATTCTCCATTTCTATCACCCTATGCCTCTAATCGTGATTCCTTAACTCGCTTAACTTCTTAATGAAATCAGGAAGTTCTAGTTTGGGCAGGCTAGTTTTTTTATTTCCTGACTTCCAAAATATCCAGAGTAACTGGTTGAAACCGTCTTGCAAGACCTTCTTTTGTTTGTCCGAGAGATTGCCAAATTCTTGCAGCATCTGACCTATCTGTGGCAAGGCTTGGATGCCAATATCATCTAGGCTTTCAATACCTGAATCAAGGATGGTATCAAAAACCAAATCGCAAACTTGCTTGAGTTCTTGATTAGGCAAGGTCTCAATCCACTCTTGGAAGGTTTCTTCCAAACGCTGACTCAACTCTGTTGGCTGGTCCTCATAAACAAAATCATTTGCCGCTAAATCAACCTCCCAAGTCAAGGCGTTATGTTGCGCAAATCCAATGCCTCCTGCTGCGACTAGCTGGGCAGGCCTATCCCAATAGAGCATAACCCCCACGACAGAATCTTGAGGTCTAATAACTATCATCTTGGCTTTTAACTCTTGGTAAGAAGGCTTCTCTAAGAGGGACTTCATCAAGCCTGGTGAATCCAGGAGCAAGAGCTCTGCGATTTTCTCACGCAAAGCAGTCGAACTTTGAACAGCCGAATAAAGAGCAAGATTGCCACCCTTGGAGTGACCAGAAACAGTGGTACGTCCACTGAGATTCGGTAAGTGGTCCTCCAGAAAAGTCATGGCTGAGCGATGGGCAGGAATTTCTCGACTATAGGTCAGCTGGAAATCCTCCTTCCATCCAATGACACTATCATCCGTCCCACGAAAGACAAGCTGATGGTAGTCCAATTCAGGCAGACTGAAAATCATCGCCGCAAACTGTTTTTCCACCTCCTTGTCCAAGACACTACGGTAGTTACTGAGACTCAGACTGGCAAAACGCCTAGACCTGACCATAGCCTCTGCGAGTTCCACCCGCTCTTTGGTCACCATAAAGGAATAATCTGGATTTAACTCCTTGCCCTCAGCAAAGTCATGTAAATTGATGGGTTTCTTTAAGTCACTGGCTGTGAGCCATTTTTCATAGGTCAGGTAGCCTATTTCGTTGATACAAACCTTATCCAAGATATTCAGAGGTTCTTGGTCAAATGTTAGATTCTCAACCTTTTCAAGATAATCGATGAGATGGGCCATAATTACTCCTTAAAGTCTTTCTTACTTTGATTTTACTAGAATTTTCACTAAATTGTTAGTGAAAAATGTGATATGATAAGAGAGATTATTTATTAGGAAAAGGAAACTTATGACTATTTCTCGTTTTTACCGTATCTTACTAGCCCTTTGTGGTCTGGTTGGGGTCTCTATTCAAATCCATGATGATGGTTGGGGCATGCTGCTCTACTACACTGTTTTGTCCAATATCCTGGTTTTCTCTAGTTTGATTTTCTTTATCATCTACGATTTCAACAAAGGGGATGCAACGACCAACATCAAACTCTTACGTTACAAGGGTGGTGTCACTATGGCCATCTTAATCACAGGTGTTATTTATCATTTTCTATTGGCCCCTAGTACCAAGCCGGAAGACTTTTGGACGGTTCGTAACCTTTTGGTCCACTACATCGTTCCCTGGGGATTGGTGCTTGATACCCTCGTTTTTGATGCCCGAAAGGCTTACCGTTTGCGTGAGCCCCTTTACTGGTCTTTAGCACCTTTGGCCTACTTTGCCTTTGCCCTTCTCAATGGATTAGTCTTAAAATTGCCTATTCCACACGCTAAAAATAGTCCCTTCGCCTACTTTTTTATCAATGTCAACAAGTTGGGCTGGAACAAGGTTTTGCTTAATGTCCTACTCATTAGTGCTGGCTACATTGCTGTGGGCTACCTCATCTATTTCTTAAAACGATTTATCGGACGCAAAGCCGACTGATAGACAAAGGCCATTTCTCTTAGCAAATCTCAGAATTGAAATTCAAAACGCTTGAAGTCATTGATTTCAAGCGTTTTTAGTACGATAAAAAGTCACTTTGGGCGTTCAATAGTGTAAGCCTATTCTTCCCACAAAAACACATGAAAGCTATAGACCTAGTGCTTCAAAAGGTCAAAACATTGCCTTTTGTCATGAAAGAGGCTATCATGACAGTATGAACGATTTAACAACACTACTGAACTACTTGCCCTATAAACTAGCCGCCTACGATGCTAAAGGAAACTTTCTCTATGACAATGGTGGCGCTGACGGTAGTTTCTTCCCCCGTGAGGCTGAAAATCTGCCTGATTGGATCATGTCTGAAGTTCTAGCTTCTCCCACCAAAACCATTAGTTACCCCATTCCGACAGATAGTTTTGAGCAAATCCTCATCCAGACTTATCAAGCTTCAACAGACCAAGAAGGACAGGTCTTAGGATTTTGGGAGACGATTTTTGATTTGAAGCAACCTCTCCAGACCTATCTGGATAGCTCTGCTCAAGCGCTAGTAGCCTGGTCAGATGCTACTAGTGGCGCCAGTTTTAAGGAAGAAGCTGACAAATAAGGCTAAAATTCCGTCTTAAATAAATGAAATATTCACTTAATTCACAACTAAATCCCTAGGGATACCTTCATCAAATCAGTGTGAACTAGCGTTACTAAAGCTTTTTAAAAATCAGTTACTTTAATATAAGTCACAGAATTTATGAGCCGACTATTTTGCATTTTTACGCTATTTAAGGTAGAATGGGAAGTAATGAGAAAAAGAATTAAACCGATCGTTGTTTACGTGGTTCTAGCTCTTTTAGGATTAGCATTAGTTATTGCAAACATTCACAATACGTCCAAACAGCAGGCGCATCTCGAGAACGTGAAATCGGCTATTCCTTCTGCTACACCGCCAAAAACAACAACCAGTCCATCTAGTAGCTCTAATGAGGAGCTCGTGCTTAATCCCATTATTGACCTTTCGGGTTGGCAACTACCTCAGGATATCGACTACGATGTCTTGTCAAATCATATTTCTGGTGCTATTATCCGCGTCTTCGGTGGATCACAGATTAGCAAGAATAGCAATGCCGCCAGCTCAAATGGGGTTGACAAATCTTTTAAAACACATATCAAAGAACTCAAAAAACGTGACGTTCCAGTTGCCGTCTATTCCTACGCACAAGGTACTTCTGTAAAGGAGATGAAGGAAGAAGCTCGTATCTTCTACAAAAATGCTTCTCCATACAAACCTACCTATTACTGGATTGACGTTGAAGAGGAAACCATGTCTAACATGGATGAAGGTGTCCAAGCCTTTCGAGCCGAACTCAAACGTCTTGGAGCTGAAAATGTTGGTCTCTACATTGGTGCTTATTTCATGATTGAGCAAGAAGTGTCCACTAAAAACTTCGATGCCGTATGGATTCCAGCCTACGGTACCGACTCAGGCTACTATGAGGCCCTGCCAAATACTGAGATTGACTATGACCTTCACCAGTACACGTCACAAGGAAGCCTTCCTGGTTTCGACAATATCCTAGATCTTAACCAAATCAATCCTGATAAAAACAAACGAAAAACCTTTGAAAAACTCTTTGGTAAGATTAAGAAAAAATCAACTAAAAACAAGACCACTAAATCGTCAAGTTCAACTAGCTCAGCTACTGTAACCAGCTCATCTAGTTCCTCAAGGATGTCTAGTAGTCATTAGAAATCAGTGTCTCGGACACTGGTTTTTTTCTTTTCAAAATTGGCTTAGGCGTGTCAAGTCGAATGTGTTATAATGAATGATAGAAATGCACAATTTTAGAAGGAGATATAATAATGGCAAAGAAAAGCAAAGTCAAGAAGACCTTGGTTGACCAAATTCTTGATAAGGCTAAAATTGACCATGACAGCTTAGCCTTCAATGGGTTAGAAGGTGAGCTTCCAGAGGATGTGGTTCGTGAGAGCATTTATAAAACTCTCGCCCTCAACGGTGATAAAACGGGACCCGTCATTGGTATTGTTCCTATCACTGAACATCTATCTGAAAAAAAACTAGCTAAGATTTCAGGGAACAAGAAAGTTCACATGATTCCACAAAAGGATCTCCAAAAAACGACAGGTTATGTACATGGAGCTAACAATCCTGTGGGCATTCGTCAAAAACACAATTTTCCTATCTACATTGATCAATCGGCACGAGAAGCTGGTTTTCTCATTGTTTCAGCAGGAGAAATTGGGCGTTCTATCCGTATCAATAGCCAGGCCCTTGCTGATTTTGTCAAAGCTGAATTCGCTGATATTAAGGAGTAATTATGAAACTATATTTCGTTCGTCATGGTAAAACTGAATGGAACTTAGAAGGACGTCTTCAAGGTGCCAAAGGGGATTCGCCTCTACTTGAAGAATCGATTGAACAAGTACGTGAGCTCGGTCGCTATCTCAGTGACACACATTTTGACCTAGTCTTTTCAAGCGATCTGCCACGCGCTAAAAAAACAACGGAACTCATTATTGAGTCTCAAAAAAATAAGGTTGAGGTTACCTACACAAAGGCACTGCGTGAATGGAACTTGGGTAAACTCGAAGGCCAAAAGATTTCATTGGTCCAATCGATTTATCCACAAGAAATGCACGCTTTTCGCAATAACCTAGCCAAATTCCGTGCTAAAGATTTCCATGCAGAGTCTGTTTATAGCACCACTCAACGTGTCGCCCAATTAATCAAAACACTTAAAGATAGTGATGCTAAAAACGTTCTCCTCGTTGGGCACGGAGCTAATTTAACAGCTTCGATTCGTAGCCTCTTGGGATTTGAGCCAGGTTTGCTCCGTAAGGCTGGTGGTCTCGACAACGCATCGGTCACTATTCTTGAAACAGAAGATTGCGAACATTTCACTCTCAAACGTTGGAATGACACATCTTACATGGATAAAGAAAACAAAATCAGCTAAATCATCGTCTAACAAGATAAAGCAAGCGATTCTTTTCAAGGTCGCTTTTTTGGTATTCAAAAAACCCCTAAAAAAACACTTTAAGGGCAATACCTTACTAATCTATAGGGCTAGGTTCCTCTGGTAGGCGATCAAGCTCAACACCAAAACTTCGGCCCAAATCGTCTAATTCCTTCTCAAAAATGTCTAATTCCTGTGAGACCAGTTCAAACTGTCCTTGAGACAGTAACCGTTTAAACCGTAGACCACGACTTAAGACAAATTCCATGTCTATCTTGAGATCCCCAGAAACATGCTCCCAATAATTATTAGCAAATTCTCTTTGCTTTTCTTCAGCCTTGAGGAGATCCGCCAATGCATAAAATGAATCCCAGGCAACACTTTTCATTTGCTCTGCATCTCTAACGCCTTCGAAGAGATCATCACATTTAGCTTTAAGTGCTTCTACCTCTTTTTCCAGGGCATCACGCTCAGTACATAGTGCTTCAATATCCTGTCTCAGGCTGTTTTTTTCTGTCATTTTCAATCTCCTTTTATTACGCTTTAGACAATAAAACGGCCATTCAAGACCGTTCTATTTATTTGCCATATTTCATACGAATAATTTTTTCTTGATTGGCATCCAAACGAAGAAGGATAACCACCTTATCAATACTCATATTACTCTCAAGAAGACGTTCAGCCGCCATCATGAGACCGTTATTGATACCCAGTTGCAGAACCGGATTTTCTTTATCGTTAATATCAAAGATATATTTGTTATTAGGAAGGTCGAAAAGTACCTTGACAGCTCCGAAAAGTTGCTCGAAATTATCGATTTCCAAATCAAAAACTGGTTTAGTGCCTGGTTTAAGGCTGCGGCCACGGTGGTTAAACCACATAGAATGCCAACCACCATTGAAGGCTCCCATGACATCATTGTCATAAGAATCTCCGACATATAATGTTGTTGACGGATTCATGTCAAACTGTTCAGCTGCAAGATTAAAGATTTCCTTCTCTGGTTTTTGGAAGCCAGTCGCTTGACTAACAATAACACGCTTAGGATCTACATAATCGTAAAGTCCCAACTTTTTAACCTTCTTAAGCTGGTGCTCTGTTGGACCATTGGTAATAATGCCCATTGGAACCTTCTTTTCCTTGAGGAAATCAAGGGTCATGCGCATCTCATCAAGCATGGTAATATTTTCCAACTCCTGCTCATAAACCTCTTGGAAATGATTGCCCGTTGCTTCATCAATTTCACGGTAACCAAACTCCAAAAGTGTCTCTTTACAGCGCCAAAAACGGAAATACTCGGTTGTCCACTCACCGGCCATTACACGTGGAAAACCAACGTCAGAATAGTGGCGAAAACGAATGTAGGCCTGATTAATGTGTGCCATATCAAAGTCAGGGAAGCATTTTCCCATGGCAATACGATAAGGCGCCTGCTGGTCATAAATAGTATCGTCAACGTCAAAAACAATAGAAGTAATCATCTGCCCATTCTTTCTTGAATCAATTCTCTTCTCCAGGGACTTAAACACATTAGTAAGTACACTGACTGACAGAAAAAGTAGCCAGCCTTATAACTGTTTCTCAGCCTGGCAAAAGTTAGCTTTAGGTCAACTGTCCATAGCCAGTCCTGCCTGTCTTATTTGACCTGCATGCAACTGCCCAAACAGCCTTATTATATCGTTTTTACTCTATTTTTTCAATTTTCCACTTCACTTCTTTTAGGTAATCTCGTTTATTTTCTAAGGGTGTTAAGGCATTAAAAAAGGTTTGGAACACCAGGTCCCAAACCTTCAAGCATTTTGAACGAATCTAATGCTTATTGAATTTCTTTAAAGGTCATTTTTTGTTTAACTTCGCCTTGACCGCCTTTAGCAATTTGGTAGAAAAAGTCTTTTGATGTGAAGTGGTCACCATAAGCAAAGACCTTGTTGTATTGCCATTGTGACACTTGATCATTTTCTTTTTTACCAAGGGTAAGCGTTGTTTTCGTTACGCTGTATTCCCATTTAGCTGATTGATCATTGTAGGCCTTGTCAAAATCGCCTTGACTTTTAGTGGCATTAAGAACAGTTGTACGGTCCTGACCGACAATCGCTTTGTTACCACCTTCTTGGAAGGCAACATACATGACACGGTTATTGACCTCACCGTTAAGTGAGCTTGAGTATTGATAAACCTTACCAGGTACAACACTATCTAAATGGTGTGTGCCCCAATAATAGAAAGCACCGAAACCAGTACCCGTAATCACAAGGCAGGCAAGAATCACACTGATAATGATATTTCTCTTTGACATGCTTAGCCCCTCTCTAGTTATCACCATTTAGGTCATCAAAAGTTGCATCTGAATCACTATGACTTGAAGAACTTGATGAATGGTCGTCGCTTGAAGAGCTTGAGCTCATGCGTGATTCTGTTTGAGAATCATCATTTGAAGAATCCTTAGATTCTGATGATTTTTCAGAGCTTGATGATGAGCTTTCTTTTTCCTTGTAAACGTCAACGTTGAAGGTCCATTTATCGCCTTGGTAAGTTACCTTAATTTGCGCATATTTTGCCTTGATTAAATCTGACATCTTGCTGTCTCTGTTAAGAGCGTCATAGATTTTTTCTGCAAGAGCCTTGGCATTAGATTCAGTTTTGGCACCATCTTTTGGTCCATCAACGATATCTTCTGCCTTAGGTGTTTCACCTTGACGGTAGAGAGCTGTGCTTTCAGTATCTTTCTTAGCTTCAGTGTTACCACCTGCAGTATCAGTCACATGTGAGAAGAAAGACCATGCTGGGCTACCTGAGCGTTTTTGTTGATAAACTTGTTCGAATTCGCTTTGAACCTTGTCTTGGAAAGCATCATCAGACAATTCTTTTTCCTTAGAGCTTTCTGTACTTGGTTTGCTTTCACTACTGCTTGCTGTTGAGCTTGAAGTAGAAGATGATAATCCACTTGTTGAACTTGATGAGCTTGATGAAGCATCTTTAGATTCCTTAGATTCTGATGATGATGAAGATGACTCCTTGCTATCTTTAGTATCTTTAGAATCTTTGGTATCTTTGTCACCTGAGTTATTGTTTGTGTTTGAGAATGAAAGACTATTGTCAGAATTATCTGGTGCATAGATAACAGTGTTCTTAGAGTGGTCATCAGATACAAATGTCGTATTTTTGATGACAACACGGTTGTGGTCTCCATAGTAGTTGTTGATAACTACTTTAGAGTTTGCACAACGATGACCGCTACCAGTCACATGGTAATCAGTTGGTACTTGACCATCACGATTCAAGATAAGAACATCACCCGCATAGATAAGGTCAATATTCTGAATATTGTTATCGTAAGCTAATTTTTCAACTGAAATACCAGTAGCTTGAGAGATTCCCCACAAAGTATCTCCCCATTGAATGACGTATTGTTGACCATTCAATTGTTTTGGATTGATATTTTGAGTTGTCAAATTATTTGTAATTTGTTCAGGTGTGCTGGCAATCCAGTTTGTAATGTCAGCAGCATGAGCACTTGTTTGATTTTGATAAAAGCTATCTGCCAAAACAGATACCGTTGGCATCCCAATAGGTGCTAGTAAAGCACCAAACATAAGGGCCTTACCAACATAATTTTTCTTTTTCATCGTATATCCTCCTTATTAAATACGAAACTTACCATGATATTGTACACCTGGCTTATTATATTTGTCAATAAATTCTGTAACTTTCTAATCAAAGATTAATGCTATCTCTCTATTTTTTCTAAAAATAGAGAATTTTCCCTCTGACATTCAACCATTTCTCCTATCTTTAGAGGGCTATTTATGATACAATGGTAACGACTATTTTATGGAGGACTAACATGTCAAATCAACACATGGAAGAATTAAACGATCAACAAATTGTCCGTCGTGAGAAAATGGCGGCCTTGGCTGAACAAGGAATCGATCCTTTTGGTAAACGATTCGAACGCACAGCTACATCTGGTCAATTAAAAGACAAATACGCTGATAAAACAAAAGAAGAATTGCACGAAATCAACGATACTGCTACTATCGCAGGTCGTTTGATGACAAAACGTGGTAAAGGTAAAGTTGGCTTTGCCCACATCCAAGACCGTGATGGTCAAATCCAAATCTACGTACGTAAAGATGCGGTTGGTGACGAAAACTACCAAATCTTCAAAAAAGCAGACCTTGGTGACTTCCTCGGTATCGAAGGTGAAGTCATGCGTACAGATATGGGAGAACTTTCTATCAAGGCTACTCATATCACGCACTTGTCTAAAGCCCTTCGCCCATTGCCTGAGAAATTCCACGGACTTTCAGACGTTGAAACCATCTACCGTAAACGTTACCTCGATTTGATTTCTAACCGTGACAGCTTTGACCGCTTTGTCACACGTTCAAAAATCATTTCTGAAATCCGTCGCTACCTCGATGCACAAGGTTTCCTTGAAGTCGAGACACCTGTTCTTCACAATGAAGCTGGTGGTGCTGCTGCTAAACCTTTCATCACTCACCACAATGCACAAAACATCGACATGGTACTTCGTATCGCGACTGAGCTCCACCTCAAACGTCTCATTGTTGGTGGTATGGAACGTGTTTACGAAATCGGACGTATTTTCCGTAACGAAGGTATGGATGCCACTCACAACCCTGAGTTCACATCTATCGAAGTTTACCAAGCTTACGCTGACTTCCACGATATCATGAACTTGACTGAAGGTATCATCCAACATGCTGCTAAAGCGGTTAAAGGTGATGGACCTATCAACTACCAAGGAACTGAAATCAAGATCAACGAACCATTCAAACGCATCCACATGGTTGATGCAATCAAGGAAATCACTGGCGTTAACTTCTGGCAAGATATGACTTTGGATGAAGCCAAAGCAATCGCTGCAGAAAAGAATGTTCCAGTTGAAAAACACTACACTGAAGTTGGTCACATCATCAACGCCTTCTTCGAAGAATTCGTTGAAGAAACCTTGATTCAACCAACTTTCGTTTACGGTCACCCAGTTGCTGTGTCTCCATTGGCTAAGAAAAACCCAGAAGATCCACGCTTCACTGACCGTTTCGAACTCTTCATCATGACAAAAGAGTACGGAAATGCCTTCACCGAATTGAACGACCCAATCGATCAATTGTCACGTTTCGAAGCACAAGCTGCTGCTAAAGAACTCGGTGACGACGAAGCAACAGGCATCGACTACGACTACGTTGAAGCTCTCGAATACGGTATGCCACCAACAGGTGGACTCGGAATCGGTATCGACCGTCTCTGCATGCTTCTCACTGACACAACAACCATCCGTGATGTCTTGTTGTTCCCAACTATGAAATAAAAAGTGATATCCCATTAGTCAAATAATGGGATATTTTTATATGAGGTATAAACGTGTTCAAAAAATTACAGTCCCTATTTAAGAAAAAATCAAGTGTGGGTGAACAGGCTGATACAAAAATAGAAGAAAGCCAAGTAGACTTTCCCATAGACCGCACAGATTATTTTTTCGATCATGCACTTGTATTTTATTGTGAAGAAAATAATATCCCTTCAGAAAAACTAAGCCAATCAGATATGCAAGAGATTAGTAAAAGAGCTGCTTTTCATCTCAGTATCTTCGTAGCTTGGTTAGCAAAACATGATTTTCTGAATCCCCAAAGTGATGGATTTAACCTTGAGGATGCACAAAAACTCAAGAATGAAAAGATTACAGGTACAGACTATCTCTTTAAACATCTTGATGAAAAACTCTATTCATCTGAAATCAGTTAGCTTCTCCTCCCCTTCATCTCTGATTTTTATGAAGATTATATGGATTTTTGCTATACAGTCTTGGTTGATGATGTTGCTAGAACCGAATTTGACTGGAAAATCTATCACTTGGTTGAAGATGATATTAACGAGATGTTCAGTCAATATAGCGCTCTCATCAGATAATATCTAAAAACGCTTCCCTCAATCAAGAAAAGCGTTTTCTTATGTCCAAAATTTTGCTTTTGATACTGATATCCAAACTGATTGACATGTAAGGAGTGCTACTTCATAGATAACGTATTGTTTAGCAGGATAAACCATACTTTGTTTTCTTTGTACTAAAGAGACATCCAGAGGCTGATGTAATCTCCTGTCAGTCCAGGATTTTTAAGGCGCTCTATCTAGTTCGATGGCAAATTATCTAGTTAATTTTTCTCCCTCATCCATTAAATAATCTACTTTTATAGTTTAGTATAAAAAGCCAATTCTGATAAGTTGTTTATGACATCAATGTAGTATAAAACCAAAGCCTTTCAAAATCTTGCACATCTTTCTCATAGTGTTATAATAAGGTTGTCTTGATGAGTGGTAATAGTGACGCTTCCATTCAGATAAGACTTAGAAAGAGGTGTTTATGACATCTTTAAAAAAGGTTTCACTTTCTGAAGTGAACCAATCAATTGATACACCAAATAATAACCGTTTTGGGCAAAATCTCATGGCTTTCTTAGGCCCTGGAGCACTGGTGGCTGTGGGATACATGGATCCGGGAAACTGGATCACCAGTGTTGTTGGTGGTGCAACCTACAAGTACAGTTTGCTTTTCATTATCTTAATTTCCTCTTTGATTGCCATGCAGTTGCAACAAATGTCTGGGAAATTAGGGATTGTAACCCAGATGGACTTGGCGCAAGCTACTGCCTTTCACTCGCCAAAATGGTTACGATACACGCTTTGGGTTATCTTGGAGTTAGCTTTGATGGCGACGGACTTGGCTGAGGTGCTGGGTTCTGCCATCGCCTTAAACCTTCTCTTTGGTATCCCAATCATGATTGCCATTCTGGTAACTATCCTAGACGTCTTCCTGCTACTGCTCATCATGAAGCTAGGTTTCAAGAAAATCGAAGCGATTGTTTCTACCTTGATTTTGACAATCTTGATTATCTTTGTCTATCTAGTGGTCTTGTCCGAGCCTAATATGACGGGAATTCTCAAGGGCTATCTTCCTACGCCAGCTCTATTTGAGCCACACGCTCCTGGACATACCAATCAGTTGACCTTGGCACTTGGGATTGTCGGGGCAACGGTTATGCCTCACAACCTCTACTTGCACTCATCCATAACTCAGACACGTAAGGTAAACCACTCTGATGGAAAAGATGTAACCAAAGCTGTGCGCTTCATGACTTGGGATTCAAACATCCAGCTGACCTTAGCCTTTGTAGTGAACTCCCTTCTCTTGATTTTGGGAGCGGCCCTCTTTTATGGTCATGCTTCTGATATTTCGGCATTTTCACAAATGTACGATGCTCTTCAAGACTCTAAGATTGCTGGTGCAGTAGCTAGTTCGACACTTTCAACACTCTTTGCCTTGGCACTCTTGGCTAGTGGTCAAAATTCTACTATCACAGGAACCTTGACAGGTCAGATTGTAATGGAAGGTTTCCTTCATATGAGGTTGCCACAGTGGGTCATCCGTTTATTCACACGTCTTTTTGCCCTAATACCTGTTATCATCGTAGCCATTCTTTACGGTGATCAAGAAAAGACTCTGGATCAACTTTTGGTTTACTCTCAGGTTTTCCTTTCACTTGCCTTGCCATTCTCTATTTTCCCTCTAATTTACTATACTTCTAAAAAATCACTCATGGGAAAACACGTCAATGCCAAGTGGAATACTTACCTTGGTTATGCCGTCGCTATTGTCTTAACCATTCTCAATCTCAAACTTATCTTTGATACATTTTAAACAAAGAAATAAGGCCAGCACAACTGCTGACCTTATTTCTTATTTTTTGAAGGCGTCAACGAGAACCTGAAATTCTTCGTTGCTAAGAGTTATACCTTTTCCCATCTTGGTGTGGTCTGGACTCCAGCTACGGATATCGTACTTGGCTGGTGCTCCGTTAAAGCTCACACGGTTAAGTTCCTTGGTCCAACCCTTGTCGTTCTCCGACAAGACTAAGAGTTTTTCTTCGATTTCAAATGAAAATTCTGCCATTTTGTACCTCCACTAGGTTTATTCGTTTTTTTCTTTGAAAATTGTGCGATTTTGAATAACTTATCCACAAAAATTCACCTTTCATGCTATAATTATTTTAACAAGAAACGAGGGAAATGACCATGATAAACTTTTTAGAAGCGGTAAAGCATCAGCTTCATCAGTTTGTGGAAACAGGTCACAGCAAGCCTATCCACCTTCTGCAGAATCAGCTTATCAATGATATCTATCATGCTATTGATAATAAACAGATGGTCATGCTGACGTCTAACCAAAAGATTTATAAAGGGTACATCAATCGTTATGACAAGGAACGACAAGCACTCTTCATCGAACAAGATAAGGTTATCAGCATGATTGAACTAAAAGACATTAAACGTCTAAAAATCATACCACAACGAAGTTAACGAAATAGTTAACTTTGTTTTATTTTTTAGTTGACTAAAAATATACTACTTGCTATAATAAGTTAACTGTTGTATGAATGGAGGTTAACTAAAAATGTCAAAGAATCGTACACTTTATATCATCATTCCAGCTTTTGGTGCTGCTATCATTGCTGCCCTATCACAAATCATCATTCCGATAGGAGCGGTGCCCATCACCTTACAGACCTTTGCTGTAGGACTGGTGGCTGCCATTTTTAAACCGAGGGAAGCTACCCTTGCTGCTCTCCTCTATCTTATTCTCGGTGCAATTGGTCTACCCGTTTTCGCAGGAGGTAGCGGTGGTTTTCAAACCTTCTTTAGTCCAATAGCTGGTTATATACTTGCCTATCCCCTTTTCGCCTTTATCACTTCTAAACTGACCAATGCTGATACACCCATTTGGAAAATCTTTTTGGCTTTTGTTTTAGGAGATGTCCCAGTATTTGTCGGTGGAATTCTCACCCTTCACTTCCTGGGAAATATGGGTTGGTCTACAGCCGTAGCTGTCGGTTTGACACCTTTTATCATTCCTGACCTGTTAAAAGGACTCATCGTCTCTTTGGTGACTAAGCCAGTTTTAAAAGCACTAAAAAATCATAGCTACTTTAACTAAAAAAGATTGAAGACTTTGTTCGTTGGAACAGAATCTTCAATCTTTTTATTTTGCAAAATAAATGTCATAGTGCTTTGAACAAGCTGGGTTAAACCGACTGTGACAATTGGGACAGGCTACTGCCTCTTGGTACTCCTCAATAGTCATTTCCTGCCTACAAACACCGCAAATAAGAACCTTGTCCTCCTTCAACTGACAAGGATAGGCTCGAAACTTGTGGTCCTCCAAGCTATCATGACACTGATAACAAGCATAATATTTTTGACACTGGAAACATTTTAGGGCAACAATATCAAGCTCTGTGTGATAATGCTGGCACCTGCTCTCATTATCTACTAAAAGACCGTTTATTTTTTTCGTCATTAGGCACGAACAGTTTTACTTGAACCGTCTTTTTGGTAGAGGTTAATCAAACCTTCTTTGGTTGAACGAATCATATCACCAGGTTTAACTTCTTGTGGGACAGTGATCGTAAGAAGTTCCATAGGGTTTGGTGCACGGTCAATCTTATTACCATTTGAATCGTGAAGGTCCTTGATGTCACACTCGAAATGACGGAAGCCTGGTCCGTAGAATTCAACGTGGTCACCTTCGAGGATAACATTACGTTGACGGATTGTAGCTGTCATAGTTGCTGGGTCAAAGTCAACGACTTCACCAACAAATTTGTATTGTGGAATTTTACGACGGGCACCAAAGAGTTGCTCGTTTTCTGTTGGTGTCTTGTAGTAGAAACCTGTTGCCAATTCACGTTGGGCAACTTTCCAAAGCTCATCAATCAAATCATCTTTGATGGCGTAAAAGGCTTCTGCACTTTCCATGTAGGCGTCACAGGCAGCCTTGTAACAGTTGGCAACCGTCGAAACATAGTGGACAGATTTCATACGACCTTCGATCTTAAGGCTATCAACACCATTATCGATAAGGTCTGGGATGTTTTCAATCATACACATGTCAACGGCTGACATTGAGTATTCTTCAGGAACTTCACCATGAATACTCTTACGCTCTTGGCCGAATGGCATGTCGTAAAGGTCGTATTTCCAGCGGCATGACTGAGAGCAACCACCACGGTTGGCATCACGGTCTGACATATGGTTAGAAAGGGTACAGCGACCTGAGTATGAGATGCACATAGCACCGTGGACAAAGGCTTCGATTTCAAGATCCGTGCGTTTACGGATTTCGGCCAATTCTTCCATGGTAACCTCACGTGCTAAAACAACACGGGTCAAACCATACTGTTTCCAAAAATGGAAGGTTTCAACGTTTGTCGCAGATGCTTGCGTTGACAAGTGGATATTGAGTCCTGGAGCGTAGGTTGAACAGATTTCAATCAAGGCTGGGTCAGATACGATAACGGCATCAAGTCCCATGTCACGCAATTCACGGAACCACTCACCAGCACCTTTTTCATTTCCTTCATGGGTAACCATGTTTGAGGCAACGTGCACATCAACACCACGAGCGTGAGCGTATTCGATACCTTCACGAAGTTCATCCATGGTAAAGTTTCCGGCACGGCTACGCAAACCATAGGCTTGTCCACCAACAAAAACAGCATCTGCGCCGTAATTTACAGCGACTTTTAATTTTTCCAAAGTCCCAGCAGGTACCAGAACCTCTGGGCGTTTTTTAGTTGTAGTCATAATTTCTCCAATTTGCAAGATTGTCGATTTTAGTTTTTAGAAGGCTCCTTCGTTCCCTGAAAATGGAAAACTCTCAAACGAAGGAGGAAGTATGTTTATTTTACACGGTCAGGTTCATAATCATAGAAACCTGTATCCAAACCACGGTTGGCTGGGTGTAATTTGTGAATAGCCTCATCAAAAAGGAAGGCTTGGTCTTGTGAAAATTCGCCAGCTTCAATGAGGTCACGAGCCTTCACAAAATACTCAGTAATTTTTACAAAGTTTTCACCCGGACAATAAACGCCATCCAATTTCCAGTGGTCAAAGCCATGTTCGATGAGTTCTGAAAGCTTGGTCATCATATCCAGGTCATTGTTGGCAAAGATATGTGTTCCATGCAAGTCTTCATAAACTGAGTAGTGAGAATCTGGATCTCCAGGCTCAGAGAGGAAAAGGTCACGTTCTTTAGTAACAGATTCATCTGTTTTGATAAAGTTGTAATAGTTTTGAAGAAGCGGACGTTTGGAATGGTGAATGATACTTGCCCCATAGACCAAAACCTCAGCTGGAATTTGAAGATTTTCAGCCATGATGAAGAGTTCCGCAGACGGAATCTCACGAGCCAAAACTGCTTCAGAAGCTCCTGCTTGTTTGCCCCAGAAATTAATCTGACGGCTAGAGGTTACCATGGTTG
>OGGB01000613.1_pt1 | contig 29430 bp, 31 predicted proteins | sample 1571111 | NCBI WGS metagenome assembly OGGB01 (sample SAMEA2582067, study PRJEB24529) | metagenome | biome: Human gut stool | place: China | collected 2011
TCCCATCATGATACCTCCATAACAAATTGCACTGTAATATTATTATAATACCCCCCTGTGTTATTTGTCCATTTCTTAGGTACCACTATACGATTTTGACCGCCCCTACCGGATAGGATAACCATAGGTTGGACAGCTATCTTCATTGCCTGTTTTATTGTCGTGGCACGCTTTGCATAACGCTTGCCAATTACTCTCGTCCCACATCAATTGTTCATTACCTCTGTGTGGTACGATGTGGTCGACAACCGTAGCCTCTATGTATTTACCTTTACTCTTGCACATCACACACAAAGGATGGTTCTTTAAGAACAGCTTTCGTTTGCGTTGCCACTTGGAAGTGTAGCCACGCTTACCAGCTGACCTTGTGTACTCAGGGTGCAGTGGTAGATGCTCCTCACAGTATTTACTTTTGTTATCTACAAGCCTTGCACAGCCGGGGTGTCGACAGGGTGTTCTTGGTAAGTATGGCATTGTTTCCTCCTTGGCATACAAAAAGGACACTCCGTTTGGAATGCCCTTTGAATTTTATTTTTCTGTCGATTATATAATAACATAAACACCATAGTAGAAAATAGTAGAATTTACTGTACTCATCAATTTATTTTCACTAATTTCAAAGCTCTGCGGTGTAGCTTATATACATTGTCAATACAGTAGTCTAAATCAACAGCTATCTGCTCCCAAGTGTTAAAACAGAGGTATCGCTTTTCTAAAAGCAACTGACATTCAATTCTATCAACACTTTTGATTGCTTTCATTATTTCTTTTTTTGTGTCAACAAGCATATCGATATCGGCATTAATTTCGTTTTCTAAATCGATAATCTTCTCAATCGTATCAGAAAGCCTATGTACATTTCGTGTACCACTTGGTGGCACAGCACTTAATGATGTGGTTATTTTCTGTGTTAAATCATTTAACGATTCCAGCTGTTCTAACTTGCTGTTGATTCTGTGGTCAAGTTTATATGCTCTATTTAAAAATTCTTTAGCTGTCATTTAACATTTACCTCCTGTTGTATGCGTTTCATAAGTGTTTCACCGCTCACTTTTGTTAAAACCTTAAACCATGAGCCTTTAAAAAAACGTTCTATTTCTTGTTTTTCTGTCTTTGCTATTGTGTTATTACAATTTCGGTTTAATTTTATTAACGCTTTTTTGTAATCCTTGGCAGCCTTAATTATAATCGCATTAGCAAGTTCTATGTAACCGTCCATCATTTACCTCCAATTTCTGCTTTTACCGCCTCAATCAATGCAGCTTGTGATGCATCCTTTCTTTCAAGAGCCTGCATAATATGCTCATCAATTGTACCCACCGTAACAATATGCTGAATAACAACCGTATTTGCGGTCTGTCCTTGTCTCCATAATCGTGCCACCGTTTGCTGATATAATTCCAACGACCAGGTAATACCGAACCACACCAGGGCAGAACCACCGCTTTGCAGGTTCAGACCATGTCCTGCAGATGCCGGATGAATGGCAGCAACAGGGATACTGCCGTTATTCCAGTCGGCAATATCACGGCTTGTCTTGATTTCCCTCACGACAAAGCGTTTCTTGATGCGTTCCAGATCATGCCGGAACCAATATGCCACAAGGACAGGCTTGCCGTTTGCAGATTCGATAATATCCTCCAGTGCGTCCAATTTTCGCTGATGAATTTCCAGGATACTCTCATCATCGGAATAAACGGCACCGTTTGCCATCTGTGACAGTTTTCCTGTCAGCGATGCGGCATTGGCGGCTGTGATTTCTCCGTCCGGGAGCTGAAGTATAAGGTCTTTTTTCAGTTCCTCATATTTTTTCTTTTCGTCCTCCAATAATTCCACTTCATACTGGGTACTGATAAGTTCCGGCATCTTTAGGTGGTCGGTGGATTTCATGGAAATCGTAATATCTGAGATTTTCTCATAAATCTGCTGTTCAGCATCCGGCAGTGGCTTATAACTGTAAATAATCTGACCGTTTCGCTTATCCGGGGAGAAGTAGGCATTTCGGTATTGCCCAATAAATCTGCCAAGCCTTGCTCCCATATCCAGCAGTTTGAATTCTGCAAATAAGTCCATCAAGCCATTACTGGAAGGAGTGCCTGTCAGACCCACCACTCGTTTTACCTTTGGTCTGACTTTCATCAGTGCTTTGAACCGCTTCGCCTGATGATTCTTGAAGGACGATAACTCATCCACCACTAGCATATCAAAGTCAAAGGGCACTCCGCTTTTTTCAATCAGCCACTGTACATTCTCACGGTTGATGATATAAATATCTGCATCGGCATTTAATGCTGCAAGCCGTTCTTGCTCAGTACCCACTGCAATGGAATATTTCAGATTTTTCAAATGTTCCCACTTTTCAATTTCTGCTCCCCAAGTAGATAAAGCCACTCTGAGTGGTGCAATTATCAGCACCTTGTGGATTTCAAAACTGTCAAATAATAAATCATTGATTGCCATAAGCGATATAGATGTTTTTCCAAGTCCCATCGATAATAGAACGGCTGCTACAGGATGGCTTTTGATATACTCGACCGCATACCTCTGATATTCATGTGGCTCGTATTTCATCGATTATCCCTCCAATCTGTTCTTCACTGTCCAGGACATACACCTTAAATCCCAAACAGCGGAGAAGTCGGTGCCTTGCCAATTGCAGTGGTCTTGGTTTTTCTCCCGGTGCTTTGACTTCCACAAAGGCGAACCTGCCATGCGGTAAAAGCAGTAAGCGGTCTGGCATTCCATCGAAACCGGGAGATACGAACTTCGGACAAATGCCGCCTGCCTTTTTCACTGCTGTTACAATTTTCTGTTCAATCGTTTTTTCTCGCATCTTACATATTCCTCCCAACACTCATCAAAAGTTGCAAGGCACTCCATGCAGGCATTCTTTTGCAGCAGATAACTTCGAATCAGCCGATACCATCCATCAAATTTACAGGGACGGTTTCTCGGAAAAGTCTCTTTCTCCCGGTACATATCCTGTGCCAGATCTCCTGCTGGTGAATCCTCGTTAAGATAGTTCCGTGTCATATAGGTATAAAATGTCATAGTCTCAATTCCTCCTGGTTTTTATTTCTGTCCTTTTTGTCACGCTGTCCTCTATGGGGTAAGAATGAAAATATAAAAATAAGTAAAAATATGTATCTATATGTATCTGTTACTATAAGGACAAATACACGCATACATATGCTTACGACATAGGGACAGAAAGGACAAAAAGGACAATTCATATTCACTGTTCATAGATATACGGGTTTACAAGATACACCTGTGCCGGAGGTCTGCCTTTGCCGGAATAGGCTTCATCTTCCTTTGCCATGATATAGCCATAATCCGTCAGTCTGGTCAACACCTGCTGCACATCCTCCGCTTTCTTGAAATTACGGCAGAGCCTCATAATATCTCTGCGGGTAAATTCCGTCAGTCCATTTTCCTTCACTACAGAAATGACCTTTTTGCTTTGACTAATAACAGGATCGGCACCCATCAGCATAAACGCCGCCTTTGCATGTTCAATAAAATACTCTCCGATTTTGATGGCATTGCTCATGGTATGTCCATCCACCACAAGCGGCTCCGGGACATCCAAAAAGTCATGGCTTCTGCGTATGGATGCCCTGCACAGCAGTGCCGCAATGCGCTGGATATTTCCCACCAGCTTGCCCGCCCAATCCACGATGTCGGCATAGCCTTTGTTCAGTTCCGGCTCCAGGCTTTCTGCAAAGGCTTCTATCATGGCATCTGCTTCATCTGACAAAGTGATGATTTCCGCTTCTTTCCCGCATTCGTCCTCCAGCAGATTTCGGATGCACAGCTCGTATTCACGGTAAACCTCGTCCGAGACCGGTTTAGAACGGTACCGTCTTTTCCCAACAAAGGATGCCGGAATGCAGTACAGAAAACGTGCCGTCAGTCCACGTCCCCGGAATGTGCCGTTCTGCATCAGTCCGGAAAGAACACTCGGCTGCACCATAAGAAGTACTGTCAGTGCCGGATTCATGATACTTTCACTGTTTCTTCCGATACGGTCAACACGAATGCTGTCCCCGGAATAGCCTTTCAGCATCACATCAATATTGACCGTCTTGGAATAAGCTCCTGCCAAAGTGTCAAATATGCCGCCCTCGGTGGAAAGAATCGCCGCCCGCCCATCATTTCCGGCAAGCACCGATGTCAGCTTTTCTGTTGTAATATCATCCACATACAGCTTCATTGGCTTCATTTCTTTGTAGCCTGCAATCTCTTCTGCAATTCTTCTGACCTCATCCGCATCCGCTTTGCCCTTGGATGCCTGGTCTTCCAGCACCTTCTGCCTGCGTTCCAGTATTCGTTTCTGCATTTTACTGGACTCTATCGCCGCCGCATTCTGTATATTGCGTTCTGTTTCAAACAAATTCAATGGCCGAACCATCGCATTTTCCACGGCAGACTTACGCTCGGAAGGATTCATGACATCCAGCACAAAGGTATTCACAGGTTCTGTCCAGTCAACTTTTGCCCTTATTTTGAACTTCCCCTGCATACAGACCGACATGACCGCAATGGAAGATGTGGCCGCCAAATCCACAGGTGTTTGTGTGCTTTCAGCAAGAGCCGCTGCATAATCTCCGACCGCCTTTGGCAGAGCTTCTACCGGAAACGGAGGAAGATTAAATTCATCAAAGGGGATTGGCGTTTCCCATTCGGGTTTTTTGTTGTATTCCTCCGGTGGAACATACCCTTCCTGCTTTTCTAACTTTTTTCCGAATCCGACTGCACTGTTCCAAATGGTGTCCAGCTCACTTTGCGGCAGCGGAGGTGTGCATCGCTCCGACCTCCCCATAAAAATACGGTGAGCTTCCTCCGTACAGCCATAACGCTTGACAATCTTCCCGGCAAAAAGGCTCATTTCCTTATTGCGGCTTCCCTCTGTGATATTTTCCTTACTGCGGTCGAACTCAGCAAAATCCTGCTCGTCCAGGAATTCATCAATGGTTCTGCTGCCTTCATGCCAGATAATGTTTTCTGCCGGACAGCCGAATATAAATCTTGCGGCATCCATCGCACCATCATCGAAAAAAGGTGCGGCAGCATAAATCCTCTTTTTCAGTTCTGCACATTCCTCAGCTGTGCTGGTTTGCTTATGCGGAAAATACACATGGTGCCTTGGTCTTGCTGATTTATTGCCCTTGACATTTCCGTCATGGCGGCTGGGTACGATAACAAGGGAAACATCTGGGAAAATCTTCTGATACATTTCTGGGCGAATCCATTCCCTGGGATTTTCTGTCATGTCATTATCACAGTCCATCACATCGCAATCGCCGCAAATATAGCCAAGCACCGAACGGTGTGAGTTTTTATATTTTGCACTCACATGGTCACGGCAGATGGCCGCTTTAAAATCATCCTCATTATCAATTTCAGCCTTATTGGGATAAATGGTATTCTTCTCATTTCCCGTACAGTTTGCGGTATATAAAGTAAACTTCATCTTGCCGCCTCCTTCAAATCACTGCCAAAATAGCGCAGTCTGTAATTTTTTCTTTTGGCTCTCCTGATTTCGGCATCCATCCCGGCAGATATGGTTTCGCCAAACACCCATACTTCCGAGCAATGGCTCATCAGCACATTCCCAAAATGAAGTCCCAGTTCACGTTCCGTTAAATCGTTATCATTAAGAAACTGCGGAAACAGCAAATGCGGAGCAATGGGGATATACCCCTGCTCCACAGCAAATCGGCTGTACTTTCGTGCATTTGCAATGTTCCCGGTAATATCTCCGGAAAACGGGGAGCATACATACACAATCGGTCTGTATGCTCTTGCCGCTTTTGTTTCCTTCTCAATAGATGTCAGTGCTTCGTAGGTAGTTGGATCAGGATAGCCTTCGCTGTTATACCTGCTCACACCCACAAGCCGCACCTCCCATCAGCTTTCTGCTGCAGTTATCGCAAAGGACTGCTGTGCCAAACAGGTCAACATCACCATCTGCAAATACATCTGCAAGGTCGACCTGCACCTCCGAACCGCAGTGCGGACAGCGGCAGAATACATTTTCATCGTTGATTTCAATGGAAACCTCCATCGCATCATTCAGCTGTTCTTTCACATAAAACATCTTATTTGTCCTCCTCTAATTTGGTTTTGTACCATTCAAGATGGCGCTTTCTGTCTTCGTAAGCAGGGAATGCCACGAGCAGACCCACATCAACTTTCTGCAGGATTTCCAGCATTTCAATCTGTTCTTTGGTCAGATACGGTCTGATACTTTTGCCTTTTTCGATGTTATTGGCAAGTCTGAACTGTTTTGCCGTCATACCAAGAACAATGCGGTTTAACATATCGCACTCATTGCTGAAGTGATATGGCTTCGGCTTGTCATGGAGCAGCTTGATATTTTCGGTCAGAAGCGGAAACTCCTGTCTTGCGGATACCAGCGTTTTGATGAATTTCTCCATCTCGTTGAAACGCTTGATGTACAGTTCCTTAAATTTCAAAGCCTTTTGACCAGTGAACCCCATAACGAGAAGCACAAAGCCGTCTCTTGTCATGCAGTATGCTTTCTGTTTTCTTCCTCTGGAGTCACGGTAAGTAATACGCTCAAAATTGAGCGCATTAAATTCTTGGCTCAGACCCGAATCAGATGCTGTCAGTCTTTCGATTTCACGCACAACATTCTTGTGTTCCTTTTCAAATGCCTGTGCCACAAACAGGCTGTCTACTCTCGCAGTGTCATGGACATCGGCAAAGATGCCGTATTCGTCTTTGGGTATTAATTCTTTCATAAAAATACCGCCTTTCATAAAAGTAGGATCTTGCCCTCTGATAGTGAAAGGACAAAACCCTGCGTTTTAAGAACCGTATTTTTAATCTTTTTTATAGAAGTTGCATTCATACCCGTCAGCACGGAGAAGAAGCCCGGAAATCCAAGCCGGAGTCCTGCCCATCTGCTCACATATGGCATCAAGGGAAACCCCCATACTGCACTCAATAATCAATTCATCATGCACATGACCGCAGATAAAGCAGTGCGACAGGGTTCTCATGGAATGAGCCAAAATATCCCTGCTGATTGCTTGCACGATATTTTCGACAAACTTGGGACCATAACTTTCGATGCGTTCCCACTTTTTCGTACCTCCGACACCTTCATAGGTCACGGACTCACCACCGAAACGGTTCTCTCCCATACGAGGTTTCACATAGGAAAGCCGTCTGCCGCTTGGCAGCTGAATGAACAGCATCCCGCTCTGGTAGCGAAAGCGGATACCGTGTGTTTCTGTCGGCACTCTGTTTTTGACCGTATCCTTTACACAGCGGTCAACATCCCACCAGAACCTTACGATATTTGGATTGGCGGCTCTCCACGAATCCACAAGCGGCTGTAATTCCTCTTCGGAAAGTCCCATATCAAGGGCACCCATCGCCTTCAAAGCACCGACCGAACCGCCGTAGCCAAGAGCCAATTCAGCAATTTTGCCCTTTTGACGGAGATTTCCGTTGACACCATGCTTTTCCACCGGAACACCAAACATGGCTGATGCCGATGCACAATAAATATCCCCGTTATTTGCAAATACCTCTGTTCGCCAGTTTTCCTTTGCAAGATGCGACAGCACCCTTGCTTCAATTGCCGAGAAGTCCGCCACCACAAATTTCATGCCCGGTCTTGGCACAAAGGCAGTACGGATAAGCTGTGACAGGGTGTCCGGTATGTCATCGTATAAAAGTTCCATCGCATCATAATTGCCGGACTCCACCAGACCTCGTGCCTGTTTCAAATCCGGCATATGGTTTTGAGGTAGGTTTTGCAGCTGTATCATTCTGCCCGCCCATCGGCCACTGCGATTGGCCCCATAAAACTGAAACATCCCTCTGGCTCTGCCGTCCTCACAGACTGCATTCTGCATCGCCTGGTATTTTTTCACGGAGGACTTGGATAATTGCTGTCGCAGTTGCAGAACTTCCGCCAGTTCCTTCGGAGCAGTTTTGACCGCCTGTGCCACTTCCTTTTTGCCAAGGCTCTCCATCTCCAAGCCATTATCCGAGAGCCACTGCTTCATCTGCACCACAGAGTTAGGGTTATCAAGGTCAGTCAATTTCTGCATTTTCTCTGCCAACTCCGCCTTGGATTTTGCATCAAAAACGATGGCATTCTCCACCACCGCCATATCAAGAGCAATCCCTCGGTCATTGATTTCCTGGTCAAGGTGGTACTCATCCCACACAAAATCCGGCACAGGGAATTTTTTCAGTTTATCCTGTATGGACATCTCCACCTCCACATCTCTCTTGTTGTAGAAAACAAAGGTGTTCCATTTCTCCATATCATGCTCCGGCAGATTGCGTGTCCTGCCGCCGTTCACTTTGGTAGGCTTGCAGGGAACACAGAAATACCTTATGAGGTCTTTGCCTTCCTTCAGCTTCTGTTCTTCCAATCCAAGCACCGTGCCGGCTCCCGCAAGAGATAATGGCAGTCCCATGTATGCAGCCCATATCATGGAGCATTTCCAGGCAGAGGGGTCAAGGTAATCTCCGACAGTATCCTCGTCAATACTGTAACTGCGAAAATATGCCGGGTAGTTCCTTTGCAGCCACACCGACAAACAGATTCTCTCGAAAGCCGCATTAAATGCCCATTTGGTTACGGTATCATCGGTCAGTGCTTTGATAATCTCCATCGGAATTTTCTCTCCACGAGCAATATCAACAACCCTCACTTCTCCGCCATCAATCGCATAACCAAACAGCAGAATTTCAAAGTTGGAACTTTCAGCATAACGATACACACCGCATTTCTGTAAATTCACATCAGAATAGGTTTCTAAATCTATGCTAATCTCTTGCACCAGAAAGCACCTCCATTTCCGAATTTTTTCTCGCATTTACTGCATCCTCAAGGGTTTTAAACCAACCAATATAGCGTCCACAAATTGAAACTGCATAGCCGCCTTCATGTTTGTACACGCCTTTCGTACCTGTTTTATTATCCCTACGAATGGGTCTTCTGAAATCTATCTTTCCATTTTCATATGCGTGTTTCATATTCTGCCTATGTGAAACCCACTCTAAATTACACACTCGGTTATCCGCTTTATCTAAGTTAATATGATTTATACAGCAATTGTTCTTTGATTGTGGCTCGCCCAAGAACACAAGCCCAACCAATCTGTGTACATAAAATCTCTTTTTATTCCCGTTGATATCTGAAAGTTGAATAGCACGGTATCCAAACCCCGATCTTACACTTTTACGGATGATATTATTTCTAAGGCTGTAGATATTTCCGTAATTGCTTATTTGATACAATCTTTCATATCCGGGTATATCCTTCCAAATTTCATCTGACATATGTTTTCACTCCTTCATATAAGCAAGGCGGCGAAGAATACACCTCCGCCGCCCGCTGTCATTTATTCTGCCTTATCAGCAGACTCTTCATTTTTCTTACGCTTTTTCTCCTTGTGCTTGTCAATGGCACACTTGATGAGGAATCCCACATTTGCAATGAGAGTACCCATCACGGCACCGAAACACACGGAGAGCATCATACCCTGAACTGTTGTCATAGTAAGCCGTCCTCCTTATGCGAGAAAATCATCATCCGCATCGGTAGCAAAATCGTCCTCGGCACGGCTCTTTCCGCCAAGCGGCTCTCCGTCCTTAATCTTCTGAAGATTATTCAAACCACAGGCGATACCCTTATTGCCGTTGGAATTGAAGGCATAGAAGTTGATGGATGCACGGCCATATACACCGCTGTACACCTCACTGCGGTCAAGAATCGGCTGACGGTCTGCGTCAACAATACCGGGAGCAGTTGCGGAATTTGCGTTGACGAAGTAGCATCCTGCATACGCTACATCGTCGGGTCTTTCCAAATCTCCATCTCTTAAAGGCGTTTTCAAAATAGAAAGAGCAGGTACACTCTTGCCATTGCCCTTCAGCTTGGACTCTCCTTCTTCATAAGCAGACTGGATGGCTGCCTTAATCTTGTTTACCGTTGCGGTATCAGACTTCGGAATAATAAGGCTCACACTGTACTTCGGTGCGCCACCGTTGATGGATTTCGGATCCCACACATTTGCGTAAGACCAACGAGTATTGACTCCTGTGATTACCTTGGTAGGGTTTGTGTAATTCTTTGACATATTAGTTGTCCTCCTTAAAATCGTTAGCCGCTGTATTCATTGCCGGACGCTTGTCCGACATAGGTACCAATGTTGGCTTGCCCTGCGGTTTTTCAATAAACCCGGAGAGCAGTTCTTCAAATTTTGTCTTGCCGAGCAGTTTGGTCATTGCGGTAATACCCAGAACCTTATGTTCAAACGGGTCGTAGCCTGCATTCTTAACCGTATCCGCCACGGCTGTTTCGTTTACATATTTCCTGTTGGAGCGACCTTCGACAATCTTCCAGTCTTTCCACTGCTTGCCGCTGACTGCCTGCTGCCATGCATATTCCTTGACATCGCCCGCCCAGGATACCAGCGCGTCTGCTTTTGCTAAAATGGCCTCTATCTCATCGTCTTCAAGGGTGGAAGGCATTTCAAAATCATAACGAGCAAGTTCCAGGTTATATTCGGCTCTCTTGCGGCACTTGGCTTTAACCTTACAGAACTGGCAGTGGTCTCCGGCTTTGTATTCGCCTTCGCCCTTGGCTGCAAGCTGTGCGGTCGGAGCAAGCACCTCATCCGCCCATTTCAGAAGTTCTTCCTTGGAAATGGTGTATGTGCTGACACTGTCACGTCTTGGCTGGAAGATGGTCATGGTCACCGAGTCGATATCATAAATGCTGTCGAAAAGCTGTAGGGCTCCCAATGCGTAACACATCATCTGCGGGTTCTTTTCTGCTTCCACCAAAATTCCGACACCATATTTGAAATCGATAACCGTGAGGGTTTCATCTGCCACAATCACACAGTCCCCGGTGCCGAACCCCTGCGGTACCCACTTGGAAAAATCAAGGCGCTGTTCAATCAGAACGATTGGGTCTTTACATTTTTCCTTTGCCACCGCAAGCTGCTCCATCACATACTGAGCATACATATCGGAACAGTCTGCCATCTCTTCATCAAAGAACGTTAAATTCTCTGTAGGGTCTTTCGACTGCTGCCCCAGTGCTGTTTTCAGCTTATGTTCGCAAAGGCTGTGGGCATCCGTACCCTGCATGGCGAACTCACTCGGTGCATCTCCGGCAGTGGAACAGAGGAGAGCCGAAGGCGGACATTCCAACCACCTGTGACTGGAAGATGCTGATAATACTGCGTGTTTATCTGGCATTGCCAAGCACCTCCACTTCAGCAAGCAGTGCTTTATATTCTGCCGGGTTGACCTCCGACAGTTTTTCCACACCGTGCTTATTCAGGATTGCTTTGACCTCTTCCGTAAAACCGCTGCGGGATTTGTCCGCACACACGGCGCGTACATCTTCCAATGTGAGTGTCTTTTCCTCCGACACTTCCGACTTCGACTCTTCAGCAGCCTTCTTCTTAGCAGCACTCTTTTTTGCAGGCTGCTTTTCTTCTTCCGCCGAACCGCTGAATAAATCAGCCAAACCTTCCGAAAGACCGACAAGCGTTTCTCCGCATTTGCGAAGTTCCTCAACGAGCATGGACAATTCGTTCATTTTTCCCATTCAGGCTTCCTCCTTCCATATTCAGTTTTTCTCTGCCGCTGACTGCTGTTATACGGTCAGCGATTCTTTTTGACACGACACTGATTGCGATAAGCACATCAGATAACTCACGGTCGAGTTCCTGACTGCTGCAGCCGCTCGTACCTGTTCTGCATCTGGTTGTCATCATGTTTGACACCGTCCTTTCCGAGCGACTTTACTGCCCCTCTGAGAGTGAAAGGACATCCGGGCCTGTTTTGAGAACCGCAGTTTTGAAAAAATTTTTCTTGACAAAAAAATGAAAGCGGAGTATAATAATTAAAGTTCAAAAACGAACAGTTCAAAATGAAAGAAGGTGTGCTTGTGATAAATTATTTTGCACATTGTATTGATGTTGAAGAATTGTATAAAAACGAGGTAACTGCGGTCTGCGAAAAATACGGATTGACCTATATGGAGTTTACAGTTCTTATGTTTTTAGCAAATAATCCTCAGTATGATACAGCTACGCAAATTGTTAAGTATCGTCATCTTGCAAAATCTCATGTATCTGTTTCCATTCGTTCCTTACAGGAAAGAGGATTGATTTTAGGGGAACATAAGAGAGGAAACCACAGAACCATTCATTTAAGTGTGGCTGACAAAGCAAGAGACATCATTGCGGATGGGCGTGCGGCACAGAACAAATTTTGTGAAATAGTATTTGCAGGATTTTCAAAGGAAGAAATGGAAAAGCTGCAACAGTTTACAGAGCAGGTAAACAGAAATATCAAGGAATATACGAACAGTTAGGAGATGTTTACAGTGGAAAATAACAAGGATTTTTTAGGTACGCAGCCCGTTGGAAAACTGCTTTTTAAGTTGGCAATTCCTACGGTGATAGCACAGTTGGTCAATATGTTGTATAACATTGTTGATAGGATCTTTATCGGTCATATACCAGATGCAGGCAGTCTTGCTCTGACGGGTGTCGGTGTGACTATGCCTATTATTATGATTGTGTCGGCATTTGCAGGACTTGTAAGTTCAGGAGGTGCTCCACGTGCTTCTATTTCGATGGGAAAAGGCAATATGGACAGTGCAGAGCAAACGCTTGGTGGATGTTTTCTTTTACAGGTAATTGTTTCAATCGTTCTGACAGTGGTACTTTTGCTCTTTGGAGAAAATTTACTGTTAGCTTTTGGAGCCAGTGAAAATACGATTGAATATGCTGTTTCCTATTTGAACATATATGCGCTTGGAACATTGTTTGTGCAGCTAACATTGGGAATGAACGCATTCGTAACTGCTGAAGGATTTACCCAAGTGTCCATGGTATCCGTCGCAATCGGCGCAATTCTGAATATCGCCCTCGACCCGATTATGATTTTCGGATTGAATATGGGTGTTCGTGGTGCTGCTTTGGCAACTGTTATTTCGCAGGCAGTTTCATGTATCATTGTTGTGACATTTTTGTGTAGTAAGAAATCAATACTTAGACTAAAACGCAAGAATCTGAATATAAAGCCCAAAGTTGTGTTCCCGTGCATTGCACTTGGAACTGCAGCATTTATTATGCAGGCGAGTGAAAGCGTTATATCCGTATGCTTTAATTCTTCCCTGCTGAAATATGGCGGAGATATTGCGGTAGGTGCAATGACGATTCTGACCAGTGTCATGCAGTTTGCCATGCTTCCTTTACAGGGAATTGCACAGGGAGCCCAGCCAATTACGAGCTATAATTATGGTGCAAACAATACCGAGCGTGTAAAAAAGACTTTTCGTGTTTTATTAACGGTAAGCCTGATTTATTCTGTCACACTTTGGCTAGCTGTAATGCTTATGCCACAATTCTTTGTGAGCATTTTTACCCCGGAGACAGCGATGATCGAATTTGCGTCAAAAGCTCTGCGTATCTATATGGCAGTCATGTTTTTATTTGGTATTCAGATTGCCTGCCAGATGACCTTTACAGCCCTCGGCAATGCGAAAAGTTCCATTATTGTGGCAGTCACAAGAAAATTTATTTTGCTGTTACCAATGATTTATATTATGCCGCATATGGTTTCAGACAAAACCATGGGTGTTTACCTTGCAGAGCCGGTAGCAGATTTCATGGCAGTAACCTTTACTGCAATTTTGTTCTATTTCCAGTTTAGGAAAGCGATGAGAAAGGTCGAATCGTAGTCTGTATAACCGTTAAGGATTACTTTGTAATTATAGCGATTGGAATGCTTCCTTACATACCTTACATAATTGAAATGCTTGAACTGCTTAACAAGGAGAAATACAATATGCATTATAGAAAATTAGGAAAAACTGAATTAGAAATATAAAAAACCTGCTGTGGTGCAATGATATGTACCACAGCAGGCATCTTCCTTATCTGAAATCCTTCAGTCTAGTGCGGAGCTTCAGTAAAATACGCTGTTTGCGCTTTCCCGCGCCACGCTGGGACATGCCGACAGCTTTTCCGATTTCCACTTCGGAACAGCCTCGGCTATACAGTTCCATGATGGTGCGGTCGATTTCTTCCAGTTCATCCAGTGCCTTGTGAAGCTCATCAATCAGTATTTTCTTCATAACATCCGCTTCAAGGTCGGAGTCGGTATCAGCGACTTCGTACTCGGTTTCCTCGTACAGCTTGTCCAGGGAAACTGGAGGCTCCTGCCTCTGCTGACGCTTGTCCTCACGCCAAAGAGGACGCATATATGCTTTGTACTGCTCTTCCGTTGCCGGAATCATAATGACACGTGCTTTGCGGTTACCGATTCTCGTCCATACCACATCCGCAGGGTTGATACCGAAATCCTTAATGGTTTCTGCGGTTACTTCCATAGGGATGTAGTGCTGTTTCTCGTTGTTTGTCTGTAGATTTTCAAATTTGTCCATCGTGTAGACCCTCCTTCGGTCTCATACCGAAGTGAGAATCCACGCAGGACATCCCATAAATAACTGGCCATAAATAAGAATGAATCCTCACTTCTTAACTGGCCAACCGTCCCAGTGGGTTGACTGATATTTACTTGTGTCCGTTTCGCCGCTCTGGGCATCGCTAATCAGGCGATGAACATTGAAACGGGGATATGAAAAACACCTCTGCTGTATATAAGGTTGGGTTGTTCTTCACTGTCTTTAAGTATAAGGATTTCAGTATAGTAAGTAAATTTCTGACATAATCACTTACTTTCTTTGTATTTCATCACTATACCAACTTGAAACAAACAATAATAAGTGTTATAATTACATTATCGCTTATGTAATCACTTACTTTTTGACATAAAAAAAGACCCCTCAATATGGGGTCAGGAAATATGGAGTAGCTTTTTATGGCTGAGTTAGACAATTTTTTCAATATTAGCAACGATAATTTTTCTTTGAGTTGCAAAAAATGTACATTTAGAATAGAAGAAGTCTTAAAGACGGACGGGCAGGCACATAAAATATTAACAGTCTATCCCGTGAATGATGAAATTATAAATTATGCCTTTAGTGGAAGCCGAGGTTTATGTTTAACGACTCCACACGGTTCACTTCAAAATAAAAATGTTCTCGGTTCTCTGATATCACTTCCGGCAACCAATGTAAAAAAGGTGCTTGGTTTTTTTGAGGAACATGGCTATCTACTTCCTATTTCGCCTGAAGGAACGGAAATTGATGTAACAGCACTTGTAGAAGTCTTGAACCGAATCAAAGCCACAGTTCTCCTTATGACTGCATTGGAAAAACCTTCTCTCGATTATGAGCAGATTCTACATTTAACTTTGTATTTGCTTCTTGGAACACAAGTCACGCTTAATGGCACTGCACGAATTACTTATTCAACCTATCGGCATCCATTTCATGATAGCATCAGAAACCAAGCCGCTATCGATTCACTACAGCAATCCTCTGAAACAGAATCTATTACCGTAAAAGACATGATTTATGCTCCTTCATATGAATTGAATCCTGATGAATATGATGATATTTCAAACGGAGAAACATTTACATACGATTATCCTGGAATTAATGATACGCTGTATCGCCAGGTCACCATTGCTTACAAGAACAACAATATTCAGTCCAGGAATCTCCGGCTAATGGTTGAATTCCTATTTCACTATATGCATTCCGTTGGTGTTATAAAAGCTGTAACTTTCGATGGCGGCATTGAATACTATGGCAGTCCAGATTTCGGCAAATTTGACAGTCACTTGAAATCTGCTACTGTTATTATCGCACGACTCGTTTTAAGTGGGGAAATAAATCATAATACCAGAAGTATAAAACCTTTCTACAGTCCCAATTCACTGGAGCCATCATGGAAAGCACCATCACTGCTTGCTGCTTTATATTTTTCCATTTTCTACATGAAACCCGGCTCTGAAATATATAGAAAGTGTGCCAATCCTTCTTGCCATAAATATTTCTTAGTAAAGACTTCTAATAGTAGAAAGAAATATTGCTGCTGTAACTGTAGGAACGCAAATAATCAACGTTCCCACCGAATTAAGGTACAAAAGAGTAAATAAAAAATCCGCAAACAGTATAATCACTGTTTGCGGATTTTTTATTCAGCTTTCTCTTCCAGTAGTGCACCTGCATTTTCCTGCAGTGCTTCCTCGATGAGCTTCGCCATCTTTATAATCTTGCTCTTGTGCGAACCGTAGTAATTATTCATCAAGAAACGAATATCAACTACAATTCCTTGCACCCGTTCATAATTATGATTGCCATATTTCCAATCACTGTCAGCTTCACCAATATTGGCAAAATACTCATTGATATGAAATGGATTATCCTGCTTGTTGTACGGCATAAGAAATGCATTATACACAGGAACATCATCACCATACTTATCCTTAAATTTCTGATGATTATAGATGTACTCACCATATGTAATCTGCTTGTTGATAGATGAGGATTCCGGCAAATGCGAAGGGATACCAGTTACACCGTATCTATAATATTTCGCATCAATAACATAGATTTTTCCATTACAAAGCATTATGGTGTCCGGCTCTAATGCATAATTCCTTCGTTGATCACCATACTTTAATTTCCAAGAGGTTCGTGGGAAATAATCATTTTTTTCTTTTATGCCAAATACTGCATCTATGAGTTTTTCCCATACATACTCAAATCTATCTGTTCCAAAATAGTATTGTTTATCGTCACTTTTCTCATCCAAATATTCCAACATAGAAATCATTGCTTCAAATAGCAGAATATCCTTTTCAAGATGTGTGACTGCCAATTTTTTCTTCAGCACACTGAGAAAAAGCGGAATATTCTTTTCGATGTGCGGATCAGGCGGAACATCTGGCATAAACAACCATCCCATCTGAACAAAACTTTCATGCACACAGTATTTGTGAATCATGGTTATCAGATTTTTTTCATTAGGGGTTGACCCTTTTACTGTATACTTGTCAAAAAAAGGTGTACCATCCTCTTGAAAAAAACTAACATTTCTTCGAAGAGATGCTGCGAAGTCTATTTTTCCTCTGTCGCTGGTCTTACGAATAGGATCCTTTTCTGTGTAATACGAACGCTGCTCCAAGTAATAGCGGATGATATTCATATATGCATTAATTGGAAAATTTACTGACTGCGGAGCTTCAAACTTCTGCATAGCCAACACTTTATCTTTTGAATCAGTAAACTCTGCTAATACAGAAATCAATTTTAGAATATCATCCCGAATATCCTCTTCATTGTCTGGAAGGCGATAACCCATTGGAAAATAGACCATTGCCTGATTAGCATCAGCCTTAATCCCAACAAACCTATCGCCGTCACCATTTTTATTCACATGGCATTTAACTTTTAAGTTTAAGCCTAAATCCAATGTTGTTCACCTCGCTTTACGATTCCTGTGAGCCTTCGCTGTCATCATCAGAAACCTCGTTTGATTCTGCTGTTACTCCATCCAAAATCATTTTACGAAGGTTCTCATTGAATACACGAAAGCGCTCATTCTTTGGTTTAGCTGAATCCATAAAGGCTTCAATTATTCTCTCAAGGCTAACAAACTGCCTTGTATTAAAGGTATCTTGATGTGCAAACTTGAACGCATCATCCCATAAATACTTCAGAACTTTCTCCGCAAAACGATTATTGTGATGCTCTGCTTGTATTTTTTCTGATTCGCTTGCACCTGCATCAACATATACCATCTCTAAATCAGATGCCGTAACAAAATAAGCGCCAAGACGCTTATCTTCGGAAGAAGTAATATTGTTTCGTCTCAATATCTCATCATTTATAGTCTCACAAAACTGTTTCCATGACACTGTTGTATCCAGAATTTTATTATCTGCGAACCTATGGTTTTTGAATGAATTTGGAATCATTCTCATAATCCATCTTCTCTGGAAAGCCGTATCCAATGTAAATACATTCTGGTCAGAAGTGTTCATCGTGCCCAAAATAGACATATTTGCAGGAATTCGAACCTTATGGTTTTCATCACCATAAACGATTCGTGCAATATTGGCATTTGTTATTCCATACTCACTTGTGCCTTTTTTGTAGAGAATCTCCCCATTTTCATCTATTTCGTCTTCATCTTTTCTATCCAAAAGCTGAAATATTTCACCGAATATCGCTGGTGCATTACCACGATTTATTTCTTCAACTATAAGGTAAAAAGACTGTTCTGGATTCCAATATGCTTTTTTCAATAATTTGGTAAACGGACCCGGCGTAAACTCATAACGAACCTTGTCATCGTCCCTTACTACAGGCAAAATTTGTCCAACGAAATCCGAATACATATAATCCGGATGGAAAACCAATCGCTCCATACACCCTTCATCGGCACAATATTCGTGTTCAATTGTCCAACTCTTGCCTGCTCCGGGAACTCCGTACAAAAGCACATTGCAGCCAGTAGTCGCTCGATTACATTCTTCGATTGTTGGGACATAATCACCGAATGGATTACAGGCATCATTAACAAACTGTAGTTTATACGCATCCATATTTAGTACATCTCTGCGTTCACCACTAAAAATGCCCTCTAAGCCAATATTGTGCGGCCAGTTCTCTGGCATTGTCGCTGTATTTACAAAACCTGCATAATAACGCCGATTTGTAGTTCTTATGATAAGAATAACAAGATTATCAATGATTCCCACAAAATCGCCTGCAGATGTGTATTCGCCATCATCACCTTTTAATGGTTCGGGAAATCCATTATCCAAACTCCATGCCGGATGTTTATATTTCATGTTCTGGCGGCTTATACGATAGTTATTTCTTCCTTTGCGAGGTGCAAATTCTACAAACGAACATTTACCCTTTGAATCGCCCAAAACATAGGCATTGAATGTATAAACAGACCTTGTTTCATCTGGCAAAGGACTGTTTGTAATCTCCGCATAGGAAAGGAAATCAACGATTTTTTCATTTGAAATACCAGCGGCTTCCAAGTATGTCTGACCACCGCCACCTTCTGGTTTGTCAATATCATACAACTTTTTGAAATCAGAAGGATTAATCTTTCTGTAAAATATTCTTTCAATGCACTCCATTCACTTATACCTGCCTTTCTATAGAAATCAAATATTCCTTCAGTTTTTTAGGCAACTTGCTATCATTGCTTCTAAATCGATTGTAATCAATTTCTTGAACTTCAACAGTTCCAAACTTGCTAAAACATTCTTCTAATTGTCCCAGCGTAAACAAACCATCCTCGCTGTAGCTAATCAGAAATTTCGGGCAATGCATATCACCTAATATCTTTTCAAACGATTGTAATCCTCGTGTTTTGGTACACAATTTAGAGTGCTGCTCCCACCAGTCACGCAAGCCACTTTTGCCAACAGCATCTGGGAAATCTCCTCGTGCAATGGTTTCCAGAATATGATAATTCGCAGCATACTGTCTCTTCATATACGGAGGGTCGATGTAGCACAAATCAGCTGTAATTGTTGCAGCTAAATTTTCAGCAAATCCCAATTTTACCATGTGACCAGTTGAATTCACAGAACAAAATTCCACAGGTTTTAAATCAATCTGTGCATTGGCATTCTTTTTGAAATCAGCCAAAAAATATCCGTAAGTTCCAGATATATTGGCAACCTCGTTTACTGCCATAATAAGAGTATGTTTTAAAAGCGATTCTTCAGCTTTGCTCACATATCCATTATCAATCCACTCATTTATTTTTTCTCTAATCGCATCAATTTTCTTTGCATTTTCCGTAGTGAAATATTTTCTCGGGTCGCAACCATTCTGTGGTGTTCCACCCGGAGAAAATTCCTTGAAGAAAAAACCTTCTTTGGGTTCAATGCAATTTAAATAAGTCAGGACTGCACCATATGCATCCACCTCATTCTTGCCTATTGCTCCATGATTCACAAGCCCAGAAAAAGAAGGAGCTGAATCTAAGCAAAGATTAACCATCAAATGATGGTACGAATAGGTCATTACATCAGATGCGATAACCGAATAACCTGCTTTTCTCAATTCTAATGCCACAGTTCCTGTTCCAGCCATAATGTCAGCAACAGTTCCTGTTTTTCCAATAAGCTGTTCCACCCTATCAAGAATGTATGGAGTCAGCTTTGATTTGTTTCCTATATATCTATACATTCGCTTCCACCTCAACTTTCATATTGTTAATCGCACTCAAGTCAGGCAGACGATTCATCTCACCATAAACCATATTGCTTTCGATCTCTGACAGACCATACTTTTTCATTACCAACTTCTCAAGCTGAACATCCTTGACATATTCATATTTATGCGCCAATTCCGATGCCACTTTAATGATCTGTTTATCTAACTCACTATCCTCATATTCTCTAATGGGCAGAGAATAAATAATCTGTTTCGTAAAGTACGGATGGGACTTCCATTCATTTTCTCCATATACTTTCAAATAAAAATAGTAGACCACTCGTGAGTTAAGCAATGCCAGATAATATTCCAACGGAGCCTTATGTTGACTGTTTTTAAATTTCAAAATATATACAGTCTGACTTGTCATGCTTCCCGTATAATCAATCGATGCATATATTCCAAGTCCAGTCTTTCTCACCAACAGTTTCGGTGGGTTGTACATCGCACGATTTTTATAATTGATTCCTGGAATGTTGGGTTTGATATAGCATTCTCCTGTTATTCCATATCTCCGAACATTCTCTCCAACATATATCTGAACAGTCTGTGGCGTTTGACTTTTTGAAATAACATTTTGAACACTTGCCGTAGTAACCGATATCTCACTGCCACAGTTCGTACATTCTTTTTTTCCTTCAGCCATTTGTGATTTTTTATACCCTTGGGCATAACCACATGAAGGACAAAATACGACCTTTCCTGTTTTGGATATCTCAACACCTCGACCAAAAATGAATGTATCATCCCAACTTATAGACTGCTTCTTAATTTTAGCCAACAATGCCTCTTCATCAGTGCGTGTATCAACGTCAAAGTTACAGGCAGCGTTTTCAGCAAATCGCCCCTGCAACACATCATGCACATCTTCGTTGTAAAAGTTTAACAGACTCTGATTCGAATTCAAAAACTTTCTTCTTTCTTCCGTAGTAAGTCTGAAACAGTGTGTGACAGAATCTTTGACTGGCTTTTTTTTTCTGCAAACAATAACAGTAGTTGCTCTATTCACTTCTTCAAAAATCTTCTCTCCAAGTCTGGCAATCACTTTGATTTGCATCTTTTCAGTCAAAAATCTTCTTAGTTTTTCGTTTTGTGCATCAAATAACGAATCGGGGATAATAAACGAAAAGTATCCTCCCTCATCAAGCAGATTATATGCCAACTCAATAAATAGCACAAAGCTATCATATTGTCCTGTGGTCAACGAGAAACCGGCACTCTGCAATTCTTCTCGCACATATATTTTTTCGGAACTCCACGGCGGATTTGCAATTATAGCAGATATTACTGGCATCTTGCTCTTCCAATATTCTGCCGTCTGTTTTTTTACATTTCGCGGAAGAATTGAATCATTATAAAGAATTTCAAAATCATCCTCAACATTCATTATTGCTTCTTTATCGACATCAATTCCCAAATATTTCACATTACCATTAAAATATTTCTTTGCAGCACATAGCAATGCGCATTCGCCACACGCAGGATCCAATACCGACTTTATTTCTGTATTAGTTTCTGCTGCCTCTCTATATAAAAGTTCTGCTGCGAACTCAGCCAGTCTATTCGGGGTGTAAACAACACCATAATTTTTCGCAACCATCTCCGTTACCTCCTTAATCATGTTTTGAATACTCAGAACTCATTGATGTCAATGCCAGACTTAAGCAGTCTCTCGTATCGTTCATAGGAGATAACAACGGCTATTGGCTTCCCATTTTTTTGTATAAATGCAGCATTATCTTTTTCCACCAAGTTACGGATTAGTTTTGAAGATTGCCCACGGTTGAACTCACCAATATTCAAATGTTCCATAGGCATTTTTCTTTTCATTTCGCTCAACTGTAGCTCCTCCATTTCCATATAGTCTTACACCTTATATTTTAGCATATTTAAGTTGTAATTACAATCCCTATTACAAAATATTCTCTACATCTTTTTAGCATTGTAAATGTAATTACTTTTACAATGCTAAAAAGACACCTAATTATTCTATCCCACCCTTCGGTGTATACCTCGGAATCTCGTATCCATCCACGCTGCCGTCCAGCCACAGCACCTCAATGCCCCTATCCGGCTTGACCAGAACTCTGTCAATCACGAATGAAAGGTCATCTGCATCGGAAAGCATCTTCCAGGCACTCATGCTTTCAAAGTTCTCTATGTAGCGTTCAATGGCTGCCAGCCTGTCAGCACTGACCACATCTGCTGCAAGTTCCACTATTGCTGTCCGTATGTCCTTTGCCACAATCTTTTTTCTTGCCACATCGTGCAGGACATAAAATAGCAGCTTGTCATAGATATTCGTGGTCTTGCATTTCACAGCCGAATAGCGGTTACGGCACTGCCATACTGAATTATTGTAGGAAGTGGAATGCCACGGTCTGGGGCCAAATGTCGCACCGCACTTGGCGCATATAATTTTGCTACTAAAGAAACCAATACCGCTGTATCTGCGTTTATTCTCCCTTTTCCTGTTCTTAAAGTTTTCCTGCACAAAATCAAAAAGCCACGGGTCGATAATCGGCTCGTGGTTGTTGGAAACATAATATTGTGGCAGTTCGCCTTCATTTTTCTTGACCTTCTTCGTTAGAAAATCTACCGTAAATTCCTTTTGTAAAAGCATATCGCCTTTGTATTTCTCATTTGAAAGCATCCTGCGAACAGTTGCTGCACTCCACACTTCACAGCCACCGGGAGAAGGTATTCCTGCCGCTGTTAAGGCAATTGCAATTGTGTGCGGTGTTAATCCCTGGAGGAACATTCGAAATATCTTGCTCACGATAACTGCTTCTTCACGATTGACAACTATCTCAAATTTCTCTTTTCCCTTATCCAAACCGAGAACTCTCGAGTAGGCAAAGCTACCTTTGCCCTGGGCATATCGTTTTCTGACTGCCCACAGTATGTTCTCCGACATGGAGCGTGATTCTTCCTGTGCCAGTGAGGACATAAGTGTTATGATGAATTCGCCCTTGGAGTCCATAGTCCAGACCTGCTCCTTCTCAAAATACACTCCTATGCCTTTACTCTTTAACTCGCGGATTGCTGTCAGCGTATCTACTGTATTCCTGCCAAAGCGTGATATGGACTTGGTCAGCACCATATCAATCTTACCCGCCATACAATCACTCATCAGTTGTTTGAACTGCTCTCGTCTTTTGGTGCTGCAACCGCTGATGCCTTCGTCTGCATAAACACCTACGAACTGCCATCCGGCATGGCTCTTGATGTAATCTGTGTAATATTCCTTCTGTGCCACAATACTGGTCTGCTGTTCTTCCTTGTCCGTAGAAACACGGGCATAGGCAGCAACTCTCTGGATGAGTTTATCCGTTCTTTTAACAGCCGTAAGCTGTGGCAGGTTCTCTACCTTCTTAACAATCTTATCGTTCACCAACCGTCACCCCATCTCCGATTTCTTTTCTGACCTCAACCGACTGAAACGGTGGGTGGTAGTAATCCAGTAATTTATCCCAGACCTTCTGCATTTGTTTTTCTGTAAGTAAGCCATCGTGGTAAAGACAGCCAAGCAGCATCTTTGCCAGACGGTAATCAACTTCATTTTCAAGCATCGAAAAGACCTCCTATTCCGAGTTTGTAACATACATCACTCTGAAAGGCAGAAAAGTCAAGGGGTATGTGCAAAGACTGGTAGGTCTACACAAATTACAATCGTTATAACATTAAACCTTGCAACGATACCTCTTTGCTATCGTTAATACCGTATGCAAAAACTGCCTGTTTTCACTGCTAGCGATGCTGGCATTTTCCTGTTTCCAGACAAAAAAATAAGACCCTCTCTTACGGGTCATTCTTAAAAAGCCTTATTCTATGGTGTTTTCACGCTTGCACCCAATGGTTATCTTGTATCAATCACGCTACTGCTTTCTCATTGCATCGTTCACCAGGCTGCGGTTTCATAAGGCGAGTCATTACATCAATCAGCACACGTGGTGTAAAATACTGTCCGGCTCCAGACTTCTTTTCGTTAGCATTCTTTTCTAACAATCCTTCGTAAAGATTTCCTAACCCCTCCTCACGGGCAGAATACCAATCCAAACCGTCAATTGTAGTGATAATCTTTTCAAGATTCTTAGGCTCATCAATCTTAGTAGCCGCTCCCTGATAAATTTCACGCACTCGTCCTATACAGTAAGTTCCAAATAGACGAAGTATTGTTTTATAGTAGTTATGAAGTTCCAAACCTGATTTGCTGACTAAATTGTCCCAATCGTATTCCTGAACAATTTTCTTTTCGCTATTCTGTGTTTCCTCTTCCGGTGTCAGATTATCTCCTTGTGCAAGAGTAATACCTTCCGCAAATCTGTTTTCGGCATCGGTTTCTTTTGCCATTTTTAAAAATAAAATATATGTAAGCTCTGTAACATACTCGTGATAAGTGATACCGTCATCTCTCAGCACATTGCAGAGATTCCAGAGTTTTGATACGATTTCTTGTGTATTCATGCTGTTTTTCCTCCGTCATCATATAGATATGTGTTTAATTCCAAAACAATGTTTTCAAGCTGATTTTGGAACACTTTATCAATTTTTTTGAAACCGCCTTGTTCTTTGAATCTAACATCTTCATCAAATATCTTGACATTCAGAACTGATTCATTCATTAAGTAAGTTTCCATTCGCTTAATCCAGTTCATTTCTTGCTTAGAAAACTTATGAGCTTTCACAAGCTTCTCAACCGCCTTTCGGATTCGTGCTTCATGGCTGATAAGCACCGAGCCGATAGCATATCGACGAATTAAGCTGATAATATCAGCAGCAATCTCCTCATTCGTCATTTGAGAAATTGCAGTATTAAGCTGTTGTGTTGTAAATCCTTCTCTGTCCAATGTTAAACGGAGAGATTTTAATTCTTCTCGCGTGAGGTCTTTCGGTCTTGTACAAACAATGTTTATAGCGGCAATCTCATTCATATTTGTTTTTACAAATACAGAGAATGCATCAAGATAATCCTCCGGTCTTTCATTATCGCCGTAACCGCGAGTATGACTAACCATCTCATCTTCCTTATCCGAGATTACAACAGGTCTGCCACCATTTGATTTCGTTTCCTGCAACATTCTGAAAAGTTCCTTGTTTGCAAGAATTCTGTTCTTTGCTACATCAATAGGCTCATTCTCCAATTTGTCAATATATTGAGTAGGTTCAAGACCGCCGGTCATATCAGTAAAATGTGACATCATCTCACTACTCATTTTTCGTTTTTTACGCTGGAGCTTTGCGATTATTTGGTTGATTTGATTTCTGACCTTTTCTTCGTTATCTATAACTTCCAATCCGTCAATAAGTTGCATAAATGTTGTGTTCGGATCAGTGACAACCGGTTTCATAGTATTAACAGGCTCAAGAGAATCATAGACGCCAACCGGATCATAAATTTCAAAGTGCGTCTTATGAATTTCAGGGCAAAGTCTTGTTGCACGACCGAGCATCTGCTCAAAAAGAATACGCGACTTTACTCGGCGCATAAATACCAAAGTAGTAATTTCCGGTACGTCAATTCCTGTTGTTAGCAAATCAACGGTGACAACTATACTTGGATAACGTTCATTTTTAAAGCGTTTGATAGCTTCCTGAACTTTTTTCTTGTTTCCGCCGCCAACGCTTCCTGTAATCTTCATAATTGCATCATTATCTACACCGGTCTCGGAATATATTTCCTTTAAAATTGATACAATCATATCTGCGTGTTGGTCATCTACCGCATAGATAAGCGTTTTTCCCTGTTCTTCAGGAGATTCCGGATCAATATCACGGGCAATTTCTGCAAGCACTGTTCTGTTAAAATTCTCAGTAATTACCTGTCGGTTAAAGGATTCAATATCAAAATCCAGTTCATCATCCAAAAGCTCACTGTTGGTGATTTCTCCTGTTACAGTGTCATAGATTGTAACTGTATCGCCGGATTTATAGTGTATTCCCTCACTGCTGAGCTTTGTTTTTAGCTCGTGAGGTGCATCGTGGTCTACAAGATAACCTTCGATAACAGCTTCACGATATGTGTACTTAAATACAGGCTCACCAAAAATCTTGGTAGTTTGCAATGCAGGAGTTGCGGTAAGTGCAATTTTTACAGCATCAAAGTATTCAATGACGGAGCGATATTTACTCTGATAATCTGTTTGATTACGATAAAGCAGTTCATCTTCTCCCATCTCTTTATCCAAAATGTATCCGCGATGTGCTTCATCGACAATAATCAAGTCATAATCAGAAACTGCCGGCATTGTATCTTCTGTGTTGTACAAAATACGCTTTACCATACTTTGAACAGTTGCAATATGTATACGGGTTTCTTTATCAATTTCCTTATCTTCAAGCCCCTTGATATTATAAATCTCATCAAGCGTCATAAGGTCCTCAAGCTTAACTTCTTTAAATACATCTTGAGCCTGTTCGCCGAGAGATGTTCTGTCAACAAGGAACAAAATTCTGCGGAAACGTTCTGTCTTTAAGAAACGATATATCATTCCGAGAACTGTTCTTGTCTTACCGGTTCCTGTCGCCATAGCAAGCAAAACGTTTTGTTTTCCGCCAATAACCGCATTTTCTGCTGCTTTTATGGCATTGAGCTGATACGTTCTTAGGTTCAGACCATCTTTGTCAGTCAGAAAATCGAACGACATTTGTTTTAAATTTTCATTCTTACTTTCCATATCCAGTGCTAAAAGCTCTTTAATTCCGTCAGGGCTCATCCAGCCTTGCAATGCTCTCGGAGCATTATAGGATTGACGTAAATCCAAGAACCAAATACCTGATTTTGTCTTATACTGTTCCAGATACGGTTTGCCATTCGTAGCAAAAGTAAACGGAACTTTATACTTACCCCAAGTGCCAATCTGATACTGACTGTCCTTTTCACGAATATTTTGAGAATATTCCTTGCACTGATAATCGATAACCGAAGGAATATCCTTATGACTTGCCTTTGCTTCGATTGTGGCAATTAATTCTGTTCCAACAAACAGTGCATAATCGGCATAACCTCTGTTGCCCACCTGAGAATCGGTAGGCCATTCGGCAATTGCCATATTTCTACCCTTTTCAGGACGCGTACCTTTAGAATATCTAAGCTGTTCCGTATCGGCTTTCCACCCAACCTTGCGAAGCTGTTCATCAATAAGATAACGTGTTTCCGCTTCGGACGGCTGACGTTTTCCTGCAGCTAAGGCTGATTGCTTTCTACGTTCTTCCTGAGAAACCTTAGGTGCAGATAAAGCTGTTTTTTCTGCTTCTTTTGTCAGTTCATCTTCAAATTTCTTTTCCTGTTCTTTATCGGCCACAACATAATTTGACATCTCTGTTTCAGATGGCATAACAAACGGTTGATTCTGATAATTCCAATCTCCGTAAGTCTGCATAAACCATTCACATAGACTGTATGTCATTTGCAGAAGTGTCTTTGCTTCGTCTGTCGAGCCATAGTTTTCATGAGTTGCCTTATTGCGAGCTTTTCTTATTGCATGAAGAATGTCACAAAGGTCCCGAGTAAGCAAGCCTTCTCTCATAAGTGTATCAATTCGAGTAACAGCAGTATTGTCATACGGCAGGTCAATACCATCATATGTGAATATCAGATTAACAATGTTCTCTCCAATCATTCCCAACTTAATCAAGCATGAATTAGCATCAGAAAAACAATACTGTTCAGCCAGTTTTCCGAAATTCGCTAATACAGGAAAATCCCTGCTTAAAAAATCAAAATTCGATTTCATGCTTCACTCCTCCTTGTCATATAACACCTTATCGCAACAAGTTCTCATGCCAAAACTTCCGATAATACATAATTATGAGAACATTATATCACAATTTAGTAAATTTTGCAACATCTTAGGTTGTGGCATACACTCCGAGATATTGTACTCTCACGAATTGTTTACGACAATCTTCCAAGCGTTAATACATCATAGTAAATATCCCCCGGCATAGCCGGGGGCTTTTCATCAACGGGCATAGCCCTACTCTACTAGCCACGCGCGAAAGCGCGTTAGTACGACTGCCTCTTGCTAAGGGCTTGTTACTCGCTGCCAGTAAACTTGGCTTTATTTCTTGAACGGTTCTACATCTTCAAATGTTAATTGACCATTCAGTCTGTCCTCTTTCAACTGATTACTTATATATGCGTCTATCGCTTTAGTGTTTTTCCCTACTGTATCCACATAATATCCTCTACACCAAAATTCTCTGTTTCTATATTTGTATTTCATGTTTCCCCATTTTTCATATATCATTATGCTACTCTTTCCTTTCAGAAATCCCATGAAGCTTGATACGCTATATTTCGGTGGTATTTCTACCAACATATGTACATGATCTGGGCATACTTCTGCATTAATTATATTTACTTTCTTCCAATTGCATAATTCTCTTAATATTTTTCCTATTTCTGCTCTTTTTTCGCCGTAAAACACCTTTCTTCTATACTTCGGTGCAAATACTATATGATACTTGCAATTCCATTTTGTATGTGATAAACTGTGTATATCATTATTTTTCATATTGCTTAATTCTCCTTTTTATATAAATATTATTGCTTCTGGCAGTCGCAATAATATTATATCAAAAGGAGTTTTATTTTTCATCGCTAAAGCTATACTGAACCCCCAGACTATCTGGGGGTTTTCATAATACAAAAAAGGGATAAGCGCCGTAACGCTTATCCCCTTAATTCTTAATTACACCAAATAGAAAAGTGCAAACGCAGACGAACGCAAAGCCGTTTGCAATGTGCTTATACATAAAATATTCATATGTGAGGACGGCACCTGTGAAGTAGTATGGAATATATAATAAACAGCACCTATTTTCGATTATGAAAATAGGTGCTTAATTTTATAAATATCTGCCTGTAATACTTTTTTTGTTCAATTTTATTTCCTGCGGTGTTCCGCTTGCAATGATTTTACCGCCATTTTCACCGCCTCCGGGTCCCATATCTATAACATAATCTGCATTGCGAATTACGTCAAGGTCGTGTTCAATGACAATTACGGTTGCACCGTTATCCAAAAGTGCCTGAAAAACTCTGAGTAACACTTGCACATCTAACGGGTGCAAACCTATTGACGGCTCATCAAACACAAAAACAGAATCACTCTGTATCTTTCCAATCTCACTTGCCAACTTCAGACGTTGTGCTTCGCCACCTGACAGGCTCGGTGTTTCCTCGCCCAATGTCAGATAACCAAGTCCCAACTGTTTTAGCGTATTCAGCTTTTGGC
>OGGB01000622.1_pt1 | contig 29149 bp, 30 predicted proteins | sample 1571111 | NCBI WGS metagenome assembly OGGB01 (sample SAMEA2582067, study PRJEB24529) | metagenome | biome: Human gut stool | place: China | collected 2011
GGCTCTGTGACTATGCGGAACACCGACAGCCCTTTGATGAAATAAAACATCGCCACACTCTCAATGAGGTTGGCGATGTCGCGGAAGGTCGGTATGATTGGAAGATTGAGAGAGAAGTGAGAGGGAGCATTTCATTATGAATAGCAAACTAATTGAATATCATGCAACAATAATGCGGCAGAACCTCTTTTAAGGCAATTATCATTATAAAAATCAGCGAGACTCAAGGAGTGTCAACAGGAAAAATTCGTAATTGACCATGTTCTCGCTGTCCTTAATTTATAATTGGGATATAAGAACATCAGTCTTTAGAACCACAAAGTATGGAGGTTATATTGTGTATTCGTTTGGGCGTGAAAATGTATCTCACCATCAAAGAGACTATTAAGCCGGTACAGATTGCAGCCACAACAGTCCCCTCTCTCAGCCCTTCGATGTGTCCGGCCATTATGAAAGACAATATTGCTGCCGTAGTAACCAGACTTATGTCAAATGCAACTTTCAGATGACCGAAATCTCGTCTCCATCTGCGTGAAGAGTATTTCACTACACCTTCCGGACTCAACATGGCTACATTTGGTTTCAGTTCAAGAACTATACCGAGTGCTTGTGTGACACATCCGGCACATACAAGAATGATAGCGAAGATGTAGTTTTTTACTTCTACGGAAGATAGCAGCGCCATGTTAAGATCCATAAACAGACCAAGCAATGCTGAAAAGGGCAACTGCAACAATATTTCCAAATAATCACGGCGTGTTCCAATACCTCGCAGTAACAACAGTTCAACGAGAATAAACAGGACATTGACAACGAATGTCGCTACGCCAAGCGTCATTGGTGTATGCAATGATAAAACATAATTGATGCAGGATATTGGAGGAATGCCTAATGTTGATTTCACAAACAGGACGGCACCTAAGGATAATATATACAGTCCAAGAATGACTGTAAGGTATTTCAAAACACTTTTTCTCATTCTTCAGAATAATATACTGCAAAATTACAAAAAATCCATGAGAGTATTATGTTCTGGAACACTTTTCCCTCCTGTCAAAACATTATTTGGGTTTTATTTAACTATTTTGGCGATTAAACTTAAATGAATAGTAGAATAAACCTCTTCACTTAAACAAGGAATTATATTCATTTTCTCCTTTTTGTACCTCTATTGGTTCTCCAAGCGTTCAATAACCTGTTATTTAGCGGTAAAAGATAATTCCTTGACAACTCCATATAGTGTTAAATACCTTTCATGATGACTTCGAGGACTTCGTTGAGTTTGTCGGCAGGGAGGCGTTTGATGTACTCGGCGCGAGCATCGAGGTTGCCCCGGAGGTGAGCGAGAACAGCGAGGTGGGCGTTGACAGAGGCCGTATCTCCTTCGAAGATTTCAAAGTATGTGTCACGGGTTGGCAGACCGAGCCGAATACGTTCATCGTCGGTGATGGCGTGGTCGAAAACGGTCTCGACTCCTGATTGTGCGTTTTCGTTGAGGATGCTCATCTTCTCACGCTTGCTTTCATCATCGAATTTCACATACTTCATCATCATGTCGGCGGTAGTATGGCCGGTGACAGCACGAATATCCTCCGGCGACATGCCTTTACGCAGGCACATCGTCACGAATGTGCGTCGTGCCACATGAGATGTCAACAACTCATACTTCGGACGCACTTCCCGTGTTTTAGTACGACCACTCTGCTTCTCTGTAATCCAGTCTCCTGTCATACCCGCCAACTTGCCAACCTCTTTCAGATGAGAGTTGTATTTCTGATTGGATATAGTCGGGAAGATACGTGGATCATCTTCATCAGGTGACTTGGGATATTTCGCAAGTATGCGCAATGCTTCCGTTGCCAATGCAAATCTCTGGCGATGGTTGGTCTTTTTGGAGATGACATCCAGAATGTCACCGCTAACATTAGACCATCTCAGGGCTATGACATCGGAGAATCTAAGCCCAGTGTAACAGGCGAATACAAATATATCGCGTGTCCGGTCGATAGCTTTTCTTGATGTGGGGAACGTTTGAATGGAAGCAAGTTCCTCATCGCTCAATGCATAGAGGTTAATTGTGCTGTCAGATTTTGTTTCATCATGAAACCGCTGAGAGTAAGCCTGATATGCCACATTTCTGTTATATCCTTTCTTGGTAGCCCAATTGAAAAATCCTTTGATGGTCTTCATGGACTGATGCGTGTAATTGTTCGACAATCCTTTCCCGATAAGGAACAATTCAAAGCGGGCAAGCAAATCATCGTTTACATCCTCAAAATACAATCCGGTCTTAAAATCATTGAGGTGCCTCAACATCGTCTTATGCTTTGTGAGTGTACCCTTAGTCCATTGTGCCGTGGATGAAGACGATTTGAGTTCGTTTTCCCTTTCATCAATCAACAGTTGATAAACCTGCGCTACCGTAAGCCTTGTTGACTTCTCTTCATTAAGTATTCGTTTAAGCTCATCCCGGACGGTTGTTGGTGTAACTTCTTCCTCCCGTAGCTCAAGCTGGGCGAAAGCATCGTCAACTGCAGATGCAATCTTCACAAGTCGCTGATTAATGTCTGTCGCCGAAACGTCATCGGAATTGAAATTATTACGCTTTACTCTCTGAGCCTTTTCATCCCATTTTGCGATGGCGATACGGTACCCGGAATAATACCATATACGCTTGCCGCTAAAAGTTATGTCGGCGTTGATGGGCAGTTCTTCGGGAAGATTGCCGTTTTTATCCTTGCGCTTCTCCAATCGGAAGCTGACGCGATGCTTGTACTTATCCATGAGAGAGATTTTTTGTATGAGACGATGATACTCTGATTTTCACATACAAAATTACATACAAAAATCGGTTTAATCAAGGAAATTCAATAATATTTTATTTGGTGCTATATTGAAGATAATATACTATATATCAGTATATATAATACAAAATGCAACATCATTATGATAATATATTTTATAATAGTTTCAAGTACCTGTCTTTCCGCAAGTTAACTTGATAATCAAGCATTTACAAAATCAACACCCAATATTGCACCCAGAAATGGCAGTAATATTGGGTGTTTTGTTGTCGTTAAATGATACATAATTCTGTGGGTGGGAATTAGACTTTATTATTTAATATCATTTAACATTGTTCCACGGTGACCTTCATAGTGGTCGTCAACGACCAGTACTTCCATTATAACGTGGTTAAGGAGTTCGAGCGGCACGACTGGCGCGTGGAGTCGGTTTACCTCGATAATCCCATGCGCCACGACGAAAAGTATCTTCTCATCAACAACGCCTTCGCCGGAAAGCAAAGGCTCATGCCGTTCTTCAACCGCTCGAACAATGAAGAACTTATCCTTGCCATTCAGTCAGCCGGTGTCTCCAATGGTTGCAATGTGTTGCTCCAATGCTGTCGTGCTACTTCGTGGTCCGAAAAGATAAGTCGGGAGAAAAGATCGCCGAGTCCGAAGAAGATCTGCACGAACACCGCACCGATGGCACCGACGCTTTCGATACCCTCTACATCAGCTGAGAGAAATTTCAGTTCCACGATTCTTTCTCGCTGTCAACAAGTGGTATTCACTGAAATTTTTGTTAAATTCGCAAAAAAATAATATGCTTTTTAGTAATGAATCAGTCACCCCGCTTCTGAATATCACAACCTTAAAAGGTCTTGATTTAGAAAAATATAATCTCCTGAAATATCGCATGATATGCGCTATACTCGATACCTTTGCCCTCTATCAAAGCATTGGATACATACCGACTAAGACCAATATTAGGAAAATGCTAATTGTCAACGAGGTTATTACTGAATCAAAGGAAGGCAGAGGGATGGCTAATGCTGTTTTTGCAGAAATGTGTATGATGGGGCTAATTATAGAGGACGGTGAAAATATCGTTAAAACGCCTTTAGCGATTAAAGCATATAAAGAAAATACATATCATCAAATCTGTGCATCTTTAATATCCGCACACGAATCTCACAAGGTTGGCGTCCGAACTCTTTGGGTCTCAGCATTGGCTTTGATTGTTGCCCTTGTTTCGCTGTTTGTGACATTTTATTCAAATTCGCTATTTGGTTGATGGCGATGCGGCACTGCCGCCGGACTATCGTAAATCGAGCCTCAGGTCTCGACCGAAAGGCTTCTATCCCTATTGCACAGTAACTTTTTCCTGGAATGACCCTACCGGGTGCTTTATCCATCAATCATTTTACAATCGTTGTTCGAAATTTTGTGACACTAATTTGTTGGTTTACAAGGAATTTTTATATTATATTTGCGGAAAAATTCTACAAAGATGAACCATCAACCGTTAGAGCCGCTCGTCCATTTCGTATTTATATACTATATGGCCATACATCCCGGCTTACATAGCATTAGGATTACTCCCGAACAGCTCGCAACCCTCAAATCGCTTAATGGTCGGCAGCTGATCCATTATGCCTGTGAGCTGACCGATTACCTGAACATGGAAGAAAAGATTGAACATCTGGACTGGATAGTGTCAAAGCTGAGCTGGCAGTTTTGCTCCTAATCGGAATAATGTTTTTTAACAAAGCTGTTTCCGATTTCTACTCAATCATGTTTCTATCTTTGCTTCGGTTGCTTCTGTTGCTTTCAACTTTGTTGAAAATTCGTTGAAAACGCGAATTCATAGTGGCCCTTAGCGAAATTTTCATTAACTTTGTATATTAAAACATCTTGCAATGGCCAAATAAGATAAATCGTTATCACATCAATATAAATGAACTCCACGAATGGTAAAAAGGTCGGCCGCCTGTCAGAGCCTTTCGCGGAGTTTTTGCTTAAAATCCTGCCATGATTACAGGACAAATCAAAAATCAGATAGACCAAATTTGGGATACCTTTTGGACAGGAGGCATCTCAAATTCCATTGATATTCTCAAACAGATGACCTATTTGTTCTTTATGAAAATCATAGAAGAAGTCGATGAGAATAACGAACCCGCTCTTTTCTTCGACCCAAACGGCAACGAACTCTATCTCTACACGGTCAATATTTATTACAAACAGAAAAATGACTATGAAGGATTTACCACAAGATAAAGACTCTCTCTTTTACCATTGGTATCGAGATAAAGAAAAATTGTCATCTGCGATTAAGGATGCGCTTAAACAAAGCGCAATGCTTGGTCTTACACCAATGGGATTTGTAGGGTCAAAGAATGTTACGGATGCTTCCGAGTTTGATTTCGAACGAGTGTTTCTCGTTTGGGATGTCGCTGAATGGTGCTTTTATAGCACATTGATGAAGCCTAAGCCGGAGGTCACTGAATTTAACAAAGAATATAACTCGTTAATTCTTTGCGGCTTGATAGAACAGGTCGTTAATTTGGAAACCTGGGGGCGAGTAAGTGGTATAACCTATGGAGAACTTATACTCGGAATGTTTATGGCCGGGTATAAATTCAAGAGAATACCTCGCACGAAAGTCTGTCAATTCAATATCTCAGATAAGAATGTCAAGCATCTGTTTAGTTGTATTGAGATTCGCATGAAGAATTCGCTATCACATAGAGGGCGTTGTGGCACTGCCGCGCTTTCGTGAATCAAGCCAAAGTCTTGACCATCCGGTTTCAATCGCATAACGCATTAAGAAAACAAACTATACAGATATGAAACATTACCTATTTATAATTTTATGTGCAGTATTGTTTGCAGCTTGTGTAAACAATTCTGTATCACAACAGGACTCCGCAGTTGCAACAACTGAGGAAGAAGAATCTTCTTCGACAGTTTCCAAATATGCTATGGCCAATATTGTAGACAGCATCATTGTCGCAAATCCCGATTTTCTCAATAATGACATTAAGCAGAAAAAGGTTGCAAAAGAAATTCAATCGGTTGTGCTATCTTCAATTAAAGGTGACCACAGCATCTTGACACAGATCCCGCTTACATACAAGATGATGATGCAAAAAGGGAATAAGTATATCATCAAGTTTGAATTGGCAAACATTGGCAATTCAGGAACCAGAATTAGCGATAAGTATGATATTTATTTCAACGTATTTACTGAAATGGGTGAGGAAGAAGCGAGTGATTTAATTGATAATCACAAGTATCATCTTACATTTGAAACCATTTCAGATGTAAATAACAATTTGGTTCTTCCATCAGGACGTGTGTTTACGGATGAACCGAACGTTTATAAAACGAGCGTAGATGAACTTGTGAATGTTTGTCCTGGAGCATTTTTACTTAAAGGTGTAAAGTATACGGAGTAAAATAAGGGCGTTGCTGCACCGCCGCCGCGCTTTCGTGAACGGAGCCTTGATCTCCGCCATACAGCTTCAATCACATAACTCATTTAATTATGGATTATTTTAAAAGTAAATATACAACATTTCCTGATAACTACACCTTGGATAGACGAATGGCTAAAGGAGAGCCATTAGAGGATGTCTTTGATGGTACAGACTATTATTCTAAATGTTATTCAGAAGATAAAGAACGTCCTATAACCGTAAGAATAGGACGTAAATACAACTATGTAGCTAATAACTTCCTTCTTTTTGATAATTGGTTTGTATTAGCTGATGATTTCCTAGAAGAAGATGAATATTCTTATGCATATCGCAGACTCGATTCTAATGGAATTAGAGAAGGTGGTGTCCTCATAAGAAGAAATGGCACATATGTTACGAGAGAGGAATTCTTAGATATAAAATTTGGCAACCATAATGGACATGGTAAATATGCAATTGTTAAACAATATGATGGTTTGTTCAATGTAATTGATGTGACCACAGGAGTCAAGTTAGACAATGTAGGACTTGATGTTGACTGCATTGCTGTCAACAACATAAACTATGATTTCGGGATGTTCATTGCCGCAAAAGGTGATATCAAAAACCTTCATGATTTGGAATGGTGGGCGGATGCTTATATAAAGGAGATTGCGACCTCAAAGCATCTCAAAGTTAATTTCTGCTCATTTAATGGAGGTATAATTTCCCGGTTATGGTTTGATAACACGGACGGATTCCAAATGGTATATAAGCGAGGGTCCTTGAAAGTAGCCAGGTTCGCAGTAGTTTATCTTAATGATAAAGTTAATTTTATCTCTACGAACGGACATCTTCTTTCTGACACCTGGTTTGATGTCGCCTCAGTTTATGGAGCGGAAGATGGGATAGCGGGTATATTAAAAGGACCTTCAGTTAAACATCTCCCGGACTATTGTAATGACAATTTCGATTATAATCCCGCAAAGTATAAGTTGTTTTACATAGATAAATACGGGAGAATTTCTGAAATAAAGTAAATTAGTGGAGTTGCTGCAGCACCGCCGCGCTTTCGTGAATCGAGCCTAAGGTCTCGACCAAAAGGCTTCAACCTTTAGCTCAACGAGCGTAGGCGAGTTAATCGCTAACTCATACAGCGAGTTTCGGCACCACTTTGTGGATCCGAGGCTCGCTTTTTATATGTGGCATTGTTCCGTCGTGGCTTTCATTCCCAGATATAGGCCGTTACTATTCTTCGTGACCCTTTGAGGGAGATTTTACCAACTGAACCATTGAGCCATCTACTCCGTCGACTCGTACTGAGGTGAGTTGCCTCATTCAATAATTGATTTCAAAGGTATTTGGCGATTGCGTTGTAATTCTTTTCCCTGTGCTTCCTCGGCAAGGGATTCATGGCGGATCCAAGCGTAGTAAGCGATGGCACGGTGCCTATGTTCCGCTTTGCCATCGATTGATTACAATCATACAGATTATCATCATCTCCTACTTTTGGATTTCGACCTTTGATATTTGTTGGAAAAGTCGGTGCAGATTGACCCTTGTCGGCGGAAAAAAATTGACCCCCTCGTCAAAATAAGATTGACCCCTTAAAAGTCCTGGCGGCGGGGGGCAATTTAATTTTGTCGATTTTATTTCCGGCTTACTTTTTAGCCTTGAGTTTTCGCATGCTTTCTCCGGAGAGTTCGATGGGATGTGCGGAGTGGACTATGCGGTCAAGGATAGCGTCGGCCACAGTGGGATCCCCCACCATGTCGTACCATGCCGAGGGCGGATACTGGGATGTGATGATTATTGACTTGCGCTCGTGCCGGTCTTCGATTATGTCCAGCAGTATGGGACGTTCCTTTGCGTCAAGAGGGACAAGGAACAGGTCGTCAAGAATCAGAAGCTGACAGCGTTCGATTTTCTTGAGTTCGGCTTCAAGGCAGTTTCTGACTTTTGCCACCTTCAGGGCACCGAGAAGTTTTGCGGCATTGCCGTACAGGGTGCGTATGCCGCGCTTGCAGGCCTCATGTCCCAGAGCGCATGCCAGGAAGCTCTTGCCGGTTCCTGCCGAACCTGTGATGAAGAGATTAGTACCCTGGCGCACGAAGTCGAGAGTGGCGAGCCGTTCCATCTGGTTACGGTCGAGGCCCCGGCTGACGGTGTAGTCGATTTCTTCCATATAGGCTTTGTAGCGGAATGACGCATTTCGGGTCAGACGTGCAATGGCGCCCTGAGCGCGCCAGTCCCATTCCCGGGCGAGCAGCATAGAGAGGAAGGAGTCCGGAGTCATCGACTGCGCTGTGGTGCCGGCGAGGCTTTCGCGGAAGGCTTCGGCCATGCCGTGCATTTTCATCCGGTTCATCAGATCGAGCGAGATCTGGTTCTGATCCTGCACTGGGGATACAGGGGCGGTTTTATTGTCTGTTTCCATTGTTGTCTTTTTTATTGTTGTCTGAGTTCTGGGCCAATAAGTATTCTCGGCCACGTATATTTTTGTGTATCAGAGAAGGAGCGGGTTCCTGTGGCCGGGAGATGTTGCCGTTTTCATCCGGCAGGAAGTCTGCGTCCTCACCCAGTTCGAGCACCCGGCGCAATGCCTGGTAACCGTATTGCGCCTTCATTCCGGCACAGGCGCAGGCCGCGATGAGCCGGTCGGCTCCATACTTCTTTTCAAGGGCGATTATCCCACGGCATGAGCTGAAGGACTTCGGCGGATACTGTATGTGTCTGTCTACTTCCCGGAGATAGTCGAGCACGATGTTGTCGATCTGTCCGGCGCGTGCGAACAGTTCCTCAAGGTCCTTGTCGTAAGCCCCGTAATGGCCCGGCAGGTTGTGCTCCCGCTTCCATGAGTAGGCATAGGGGATGTCACAGCGGTCGTGAACCGCCACAAGATTCAGTCCGCAGTATATCTCCACGGTGTCGGCGTCATAGAGAATGACCACACGTTTGCCGACATGTTCTCTGGGTACGCTGTAGTGATGCTTGAAAAGCGACACATAGCAGTTCTTTCCGACAGTCATCAGCTTGCGTTCCTTCACAGTGAAGCTCCGCTCGGGCAGCGGACGCAGCAGGTCTTTCTCCATACGGTTGAACATCTGCACCCGTGAGACGTCCCGCCCGGCCATTGTCTTTTCGTTGAAATCGAGCAACGAGATACGGATGGCGGTGTTAAGCTCGTCAAGGCTGCCGAATGTCATTCCCTCGATATCGGCATAGACGGATTTGTAAAGCAGTTTCACGGCATTCTCCACCGGTGCCTTGTCCTTGGGGTGCCGGACACGTGCCGGATAACCGCACATCCGTAATGCTCGGCAAATGCGGCGAACACTTCATTGATCACCGGCTCGTTGCGGTCGCTTCTGCTTACGACCGCCTTGAGATTGTCCGGCACTATCGCGGCAGGAACGCCGCCGAAGTATTGCATGGCGCCCTCACATCCTTTGATGAGGTCTTCCTTGCGCTGGGACCATACGGCCTCACAGTATGTGCAGTGGCTGAAAGGCAGTATTGCGACGAACACCTCTGCTTTTTTAGTCTCGCCCGTCATGCAGTCGACCACCTCAAGGCGGTCTCCGGCAAAGTCGATGTACATCTGGTCTCCGGCATAATGCTCCACATGTCCGACCACCTTGCTCTGATGCAGGTACTGACGGAGAGCCTGCTTGAACATCGTCAGACCATAGCCGTCAGGATAGGCAGCATGATACTGCTCCTACAGCCGGGCCTTGGACATGCCATTGCGTGTCAGCTGTTTTGCATACTCAGGAAGAAGTGCTTCAAGCTCCGTCTCACGTTCTGACGGCTCGCTGTGGCGCACAGTCTCCTGCCCAAGCTCCTGCCGGAGTTGTTCCTCTGTCATGGCAAGAAGCTCCTCAATGGATTTGTCGCTCGACTGAAACAGACGCACATATTTGCGCGTGCTGTTGCGGGATATATGGAAAACCGCGGCCATTTCCTTTAATCCCATCCCCGACTGGTAACATCGAAGGATATTTTTTAATTTTGTAACCATAAATTTGTAATTTTAGACTTACCCCCGCCGTGCCAGGACTTGGGTTTCTAAAACTACAAAAAATCCCCTGCGGAGTATTCCGACAGGGGTCATTTTTATTTCGTCGCCGAGGGTCAATCTTATTTCGACGAAAGGGGTCACATTTTTCCGCCGAGAGGGGTCAATCTGCACCGACTTTTCCACTTGCCACGTTTCGTGAACAGCAACGGTTTAACGGTACGGGCAAATACAAATTCCGGCGGAAGACCGAACGCGCTCTTGATACTCTTAACAATGGCGGTCTCGGTGCCCCTGTCAAGCCATGCGGACTGATTGTATCCAGTTTTCGTCCTTCCGATGATGCGACCACGTTGCAATTTCTCGTGCCATCAAATTTCTTCGCGGTGTCGGTGCTGAGAAAAGCGACTGAAATTCTGGACACGGTGAATCACGACAGGAAAATGGCAGATGAATGCCGTGCGCTCGCCAACGAGGTTGATGCGGCTCTTAAAATCCACGCCACATTCAATCATCCCGAATTTGGAGAAATATATGCTTTTGAAGTTGACGGCTTCGGCAATCATCTGCTCATGGATGATTCAAATGCTCCGAGTCTTCTTTCGCTGCCTTACCTGTCGGATATAGATATAGATGACCCTGTGTATCAGAACACACGCAGATTTGTATGGAGCGACAGCAATCCATATTTTTTCAGCGGCAAGGCAGGTGAGGGTATCGGCGGTCCGCACATAGGCTACGACATGGTATGGCCCATGAGTATAATGATGAAAGCATTTACCAGTACTGATGACGAGGAAATTGCTGATTGTATAAGAATGATAATGAACACCGATGCCTCAACCGGTTTTATCCATGAGTCATTCCATAAGGATGATGCCTCTGAATTTACACGCGCGTGGTTTGCATGGCAGAACACGCTTTTCGGCGAGTTGATTATAAAACTCATCGATGACGGTAAGATTGACCTGCTCAACTCAATATGATTGTGATATTTTTCAATAGTCATCGATTGTGCATGGCTTATTGGAGTTGTCGGAATTTTGGTGTATCTTTGTAGGTGTATCAAATGATTGGATATGATTGATAAGAAGATAATAATAGCCATTGACGGATATTCATCGTCGGGTAAAAGTTCGATGGCACGTGCGCTTGCATCGCGCATCGGTTACCGTTATATTGATTCGGGTGCGATGTATCGTGCCGTCACTCTTTGGGCGATGCGTCACGGACTTGTTGCGGCAGGAGTGGTCGATTCCGACAATCTTGTAGCGTCGCTCGGGGAGATTGCCGTTGATTTCATGCCGATGCCCGACGGAAGGCAGCATACCCTGCTTAACCTGGAGGATGTAGAGGAAGAGATACGTCGCCTTGAAGTGTCGAACAATGTATCGCAGGTGTCAGTTATCCCAGCCGTCCGTCATCGTCTTGTGGCTTTGCAACAGTCGATGGGCAAGTCAAAAGGCATCGTCATGGATGGTCGCGATATAGGCACGACAGTATTTCCCGATGCCGAGATGAAGGTGTTTGTAACGGCATCGCCCGAGACACGTGCGCAGCGACGCTATGAGGAGCTGAAGGCAAAAGGCGTGGAGTCGACTTATGATGAGGTGCTTGAAAATGTGGTGACCCGTGACCATATCGATGAGACGCGTGAAGAAAGTCCGCTACGTAAGGCTGATGATGCCGTAGTGCTTGACAATTCCTATATGACGGTCGAAGAGCAGGATAAATGGCTCCTTGACCTCTATGAAAAGATAATTGCCGCTTATGAGGATTGAGATTGACAACGGCTCGGGATTTTGCAACGGTGTCGTGTCGGCAATCTGCAAGGCGGAGGCTGAGCTTGACAGCAGCGGTCTTTTGTACTGTCTCGGGGATATAGTCCACAACAGCGATGAGGTGGAGCGACTTCGCGAGCGAGGTCTTGTCACAATCACTCACGACGAGCTGTCACGGCTTAAAGGTGTCAAGGTGCTTTTGCGCGCCCACGGAGAACCCCCCTCGACTTATAAGAGAGCGGCGGAAAACGAGATTGAAATCATCGATGCCACATGCCCTGTGGTGCTGCATCTTCAGAAACGGATAAAAGAGGCATACGTATCGCGCCGTCCCGACCAGCAGATTGTAATCTATGGCAAACTCGGTCATGCCGAGGTAAACGGACTCGTCGGTCAGACCGAAGGCACCGCAATCGTGGTGGAGGATATCGACGGGCTGTCGCAGCTCGATTATTCACGCGACATAATCCTTTATTCTCAGACCACCAAGTCAATCAACGGACTTCAGGAAATGATTGCGGAGATAAAACGCCGCAAGTCGCCCGACACAGAGTTCCGGTATTATGATACGATATGTCGTCAGGTAGCTAACAGGGTGCCACGTCTGAGGGAATTTGCCGCAGAGCATGACCTGATACTTTTTGTCAGCGGCAAAAAGAGCAGCAACGGCAAGATACTTTATGCCGAATGTAAGGATGTAAACGAGCGCACACATCTTATATCCAATCCGGGTGAGATAGACCCCGCATGGCTTGACGGGATAGCAAGCGTCGGCATCTGCGGCGCCACTTCGACACCGCGCTGGCTGATGGATAATGTGAGGGATTATGTGACACATTTATGCGAGAACAATGGATAATTTTATCGCAATAGATGTAGAGACAGCCAACAATGAGCCGACGAGCATCTGTGCTATCGGTGCGGTAAAAGTGCATGACGGGGCGATTGTCGACCGCTTCTATTCACTTGTAAAGCCTGAGCCAAACTGGTATATACGTTATTTTTCGGAAAGCATACATGGTATATGCCGCAGTGACACTGATTCTGCCGGTACGTTTGACCGCGTATGGGAAGAGATGTGCGGTCAGTTCGGTTTTAATGCCGACAATATAGACGATGTGGTGTTTGTCGCACATAACAAGATGTTTGACGAGCGATGTCTTCGTGCCGCTCACCGCACTTACGGCATGACTTGGCCCGACAATCCTTTTTATTGTACCCTTACCGCTGCACGGCGCAGGATTCCCAAGCAGCTTGTGGGAAGTTATTCGCTCCCCTATGTATGTGACTTCATGGGAATCCCGTTTTATAATCATCACAATGCGCTTGCCGATGCCGAGGCATGTGCGAAAATAGCCATGACATTATTATGAGACGACTGTTATTTATCGCCCTTATAGCTGCGACTCTCTCCGGTTGTTCCGGTGATGGTAAAATCAATAAGGCGGCAGCCGATTACGGGCGTGCCGATGCACAGACTCTGTTGGAAAGCGTATCGTCAATGACCCCTTTGGAGCTTGAAGGCTATATCCTTGGTGTCCGTGCGACTGAATATGAATATCGGGAGGACGGTCATGAAAAAGCCGCCGATCTTTATATAAAAGGATTTGAGGAATATATCAGAGAAAATTCTGATTCACTCGCCAATATAATTTTCTAAGTAAACATGAATACAGAAAAAGAATACATTGCCTATATCAACAAGGCTCTTTCCGAGATTCATTATCCGGCTCAGCCGAAGGGTCTTTATGAGCCGATAGCCTATACACTGGACTGTGGGGGAAAACGCATACGCCCCATGCTCATGCTTGCCGCCGCCGAGGCGCTTGGTGCCGACAAAAGTGTTGCTGTCAACCAGGCGGTAGGACTGGAAATGTTTCATAACTTCACTTTGTTGCATGACGATGTGATGGATCGTGCCGATGTGCGTCGCGGCCGACCGACGGTTCATGTAAAGTGGAATGAGGCGACGGCGATACTCTCGGGCGATGCCATGCTTACGATGGCATCGCAATTCATGGGGCGCGGATGTCCCGGTCGACTTGCCGAAGTGCTTGACCTGTTTAACCGCACGGCAATGGAAATATATGAGGGGCAGCAGTACGACATGGATTTTGAGAACCGTGAAGATGTCACTGTCGCAGAGTACATCGAGATGATACGCTTGAAGACCTCCGTATTGCTTGGATGTGCCTGCCGAATGGGAGCGCTCATGGCGGGTGCTGACGAAGCGGTGCAGAAGGCTTTCTATGACTATGGTACTTACCTTGGACTCGCATTTCAGCTTCAGGATGACTGGCTTGACACTTATGGTGACCCGGCGGTGTTCGGCAAAAAGATAGGCGGGGATATTCTTAATGACAAGAAGACCATTTTGCTTATAACGGCGCTCAATCGTGCCGATGGCAAGCAAAACGCCCGTCTTACCTCTTTGTTCGGTACACGTTTTGAAGAGAAGATTGCGGAGGTGATGGCGATTTATGACGCACTTGATGTAGAGAGCGAGTGCCGCGCGATGATAAACGATTATTCCGAAAAAGCTATAGCCTGTCTTGAAAAGGCGGGGTTGTCTTCTGATGCCTTCCGCTACTTTGTTGATATAGCCGAGCGGTCACTTAATAGGCAATCATGATAATAGATACTCATACCCATCTCTATCTTCCCGAATTTGAATCGCCGGAGGCGGCGGTTGAAAGAGCTGTCGATGCAGGGGTAGGGCACATGGTATTTCCTAATGTCGATGTCGGCACAATCGCGCCGATGCTTGCCCTTCATGAGCGGTTTCCCGTCAATACATCAGTGGCGATGGGGTTACATCCTACAGAGGTAGGTGACGCATGGGCGGCTGATTTGGCACGTATAGAGAGTGTGCTTGATTCCCGCAATGATTTTGTCGCGATAGGGGAGATTGGAATCGATTTGTACTGGGACAAGACCTATCGCAAACAGCAGCGGGAGGTGTTTGCCCGTCAGGTAGAGTGGGCGACTGCACGTGATTTACCTGTCATAATTCATTGCCGAGACGGACTCGATGACGTGCTTGATGTATTGTCATCGGCGGGTCGTGTGCCACGCGGGGTCTTCCATAGCTTTGGAGGAAATGCGGAAGATGTCGGGCGCATACGTCGCATAGGCGATTTCTATTTCGGCATAAACGGAATAGTCACTTTTAAAAATTCCCGGCTCCGGGAAGTGCTTCCGGTTATTGGTGCCGACCGCCTGCTCCTGGAAACTGACGCGCCTTATCTTGCACCCGTGCCTCACCGGGGTAAACGCAATGAGTCAGCATTCATAGTACATACTGCGGCGTACGTTGCCGATACTCTCGGAGTCAGCATTGACGAGATTGCCGATATAACTACCGCTAATGCATGCGCCTTATTTAATTTGAATCAAATTGAAACCGCGTGATTTTGTGGGTGTACGGGTTATTCAATTTTGATTTTTCTGCCATTCAGGATATAGATACCTTCGCGAAGGCTGGAGAAGGCTTCGGCTTCATTCTTGAACTCCCCGATTAGGATGCCTTGTAGATTGAAGGCACGTACAGTGGTATTGTTGTATGCCGTCGCAAAAGATGGCACGGATGCCATGGGTGCTACAGGAAGGTGGTTGTTGAACCACTCTATATTGCCGTAGAGCGATTTTTTAATGCGCTCTGCCCTGAATGGTGCCGACAGTGAAGGGTCATCGTCCCATCGGGCGCAATTATGTTCCCATGCTTCAGCAAGCGGTAGCATTACATCATCGATATGCTCATATATCTGCGCGATTCTATCGGGGTACACCTCTTCCCATATCATTTTTACCGCCGTGCAGAAGCTATCGTACCGGAGTAGTTCGCCAATCCAGTGGGGCGTAAAGCCATAATGCACTTTCATGCGGAATGTGTAGTCGGTCTTGTCCCGATGATAGCATGATAAATCCCACACGGGTCCGGCGACCCATTTGGCATTGTCCGCTAAATCTTTATGGAGATAAAAACTCCCGTGGAATCCATCGGGATTGTCCATGATTTCCTGAAGTATGAAGAAACGTGCCATGCTTTCCACATCAATGAATCTTTCCCAGTCGGTTGACGTTTTGTCGCTGGAATATATCGATGTGTTTATTGCCTTAAATTCATCAGTGAGCCACTGCATCTGGGCGTCAGAGAGAAGTTCCGGAGAATGGTAACGCAGTGTAAGGTTCCATTGGCTGTTCTCGGGAATTGTGATTTGACATTCATCGTGATAGTTGTCTACTTCAACAAGCCAGCCGCCTTTGATGAGATTCGGGTCGGTTTCCTGGTCTTTCTGTTCATAGATATTAATGCGGTTTTCATCAATACGGATGGTTTCTGTGAGAAAATATAGTCCGATATAGTCATTGTTCAGCACTACTTCTATCGGTTGCAGACTTGGAGCCCAGCCCAGATTAAGCAGCCGGCTCAGTTGATAGCCTGCAACATTTCCTTCATCGGGTTTAAGGAGCGCCCAGTGTTTATTTTTGGGCATCCCCAATATAGCGGTCTTTTTGTCAAGTTTGATTTTGTAAGGCTTCTTTTTCCCTTTCCATGATGAGTGTCCCCTGCCGCGTATCTGCATCGGCAGCGGCTCCGTTTCGCTACCGAGAGCCTCTATGCCTTCTATCCCCATCGGGTCAATCCGGTAAAATGCATTGAGATACTCTTCCTTGGAGACAATCGGCTTATGATTTTCAGTATCAATATACAATACAGGCAGCGTACCGGAGATGGTTGCCGGTGCTGAGCATGGTGGCACTGTCGCTTCCACTTCATCCGTGCAGGAAAGAAATGATATTGTAATTAAGAAATAGCTGATTACTTTGATTGCATTTGTCATCATAGTTATTCTAACGGTAGTTTTACATGTATAGATATGTCATGGCATGAAAAAAGGGTTGTGCCGATATATTTTTTGACACAACCCTTTATCTTTTGTCAGAAATGATTATTCAAATATGTGGCGCAGACGGCTGAATATGCGTTTCTTGACCGATTCAGTCGGCTGGGTGTTTGTTGACCCGCGAAGCGATTCTATAGCCTCTTTCTCTTTGTCACTCAGGTTTTCGGGAATATATACCATGATATTTACAAGCTCATCGCCGGTACCGTAACCTTCGGTCGATGGCAGACCCTTGCCACGGAGTCGCAGCACTTTGCCGGGCTGTGTTCCTGCCGGAATCTTGACACGTGCCTTGCCGTTTACAGTCGGGATTTCTACCGAGCCACCTAACGCTGCCGTAGGGATGTCAAGCATTAGGTTATATATCAAGTCGTTTCCGTCACGGATAAGTTCCTGGTCGGGCAATTCTTCCACCACGATAAGAAGGTCGCCGTTCACACCGCCGTGACGGGCGGCGTTGCCTTTGCCTTTAAGAGTAAGCACCATACCGTCGCTTACTCCTGCCGGAATAGTGAACTCAACCACTTCTTCCTGACGCACGATGCCCTCGCCGTTACAGTAAGTACATTTTTCTGTAATGGTCTTTCCCTCGCCGTTACATTCGGGACATGTCGCGGTTGACGACATCGCTCCGAGGAATGTCTGCTGTACATGTTCTACAACGCCTGAACCGTGACAACGGTTACACGTATGGAACGCTGTGCCGTTCTTTGCTCCTGTCCCTGCGCAATGCTGGCATTGGACAAAGCGCGGGATTTTGAGCTTTTTCGTCACACCCTCGGAAATTTCTTTCAAGGTAAGTTTTACCTTTATGCGGAGATCACTTCCCTTGGGCTGACGGCGACGCCGAGCAGAGCCGCCAGCAGCCGAGCCGAAACCGCCAAAACCGCCGAAGCTGCCGCCGCCGAATATATCGCCGAATTGTGAGAAAATATCTTCCATAGACATCCCGCTCGCGTGGAAGCCGCCGCCTCCTCCGCCACCGAATCCGGATGGTCCCATGTTGTGACCCCACTGGTCGTATTTTGCTCGTTTATCGGGGTCGCTAAGAACATCGTATGCTTCAGCCGCCTCTTTGAATTTTTCTTCAGCCGCCTTGTCGCCCGGATTTTTATCGGGGTGATATTTCAAGGCGAGCTTACGATAAGCTTTTTTAAGCTCATCGGCGGTAGCCGTCTTGGCAACACCCAACACTTCGTAGTAATCTCTTTTATTATCCATCGGTTAAGTCTTTGGAATATTAACGGTTTACTGACCAACAACCACTTTTGCGTGGCGAATCACTTTGTCATGAAGCTTGTAGCCCTTCTGCACGGTGTCGATAATCTTGCCTTTGAGGGAATCATCGCCGGCGGGGAACAATGTCACCGCTTCGTGAAGTTCTGTGTCGAAATCCGTGCCTTTTTCGGTAGGAATTGCTGTGACACCGTTCTGTTCCAGATATTTTACAAACTTGTTGTAGATAAGCTCGACCCCTTCCTTTATGGAAGATGCGTCGGAACTTTCATTGATGGCTTGTATCGAACGCTCAAAATCATCGATGATAGGCAGAAGTCCTTTCATGGCGCTTTCGCCGCCATTCTTTATGAGCTCGCTCTTTTCCTTGAGTGTACGTTTACGGAAATTATCAAATTCAGCCATCAGGAAAAGATACTCTTTCTTCTCCTTCTCAAGCTGGGCTTTTGTGTCGTCAAGTTCCTTGCGGAGCTTTTCAACCTCGTCAAGCTCTTCCTGTGCCATTTCCTTTGCCGCTTCGACATCAGCACTTTCCTCGTCAGCCACGTCGTTAATCTCTATATCGTCATTGTCGACCGCCTTAGGCTCATTGTCGACTCTGTTTTTGTGATTATGCTTGTTGCTCATATCAGGTTATAATTATTTTGTCATTTCAATAGAAGCAAAAATGCTGCCAAAATTCATCTTTCAGCCTCATTATTTCAATAATAATAACAACCCTTGGGATATATCGTTCACTTATTGCATTATAAAGTAAGCGGTGACACTAATGTGTCACATCCCGGAAATGTCTTCCGGATAGTGTCTGCCAATATGTCACCTCCATCGGTGAACAGTCCGAACACCGAGGCTCCGGAACCACTCATTGCCGCATAATCGGCACCAAGTCTGTAGAGCTTGTCCTTGACTTCCGCAATCTGAGGATGGAGGGGAAAAATAGATTCTTCAAAATCATTTTTCAGTGCATCATGCCAGCATTCCACCGGGTCGAGAAGCGTCGACCGCAGATCGATTGCAGGCGGCGCCGGAGTTATGCCCGAATATGCCTCTTTTGTAGAGACCGATACCGGGGGTTTCACGATGGCAACGGTCATTGATGAGAGATTAAGGTCAAGCGGGGTGAACACATTCCCAATGCCTGTGGCAATCATCGGGATATTATAGATGAAAAACGGGCAGTCGGCACCGATAGTGGTGGCAACTGCGGCAAGTTCTTCATCGTTATAACCCAGACTGAACATGCGGTTCAAACCACGTAGCGTGAATGATGCGTCGGCACTCCCGCCACCGAGTCCCGCTCCATCAGGGATTATTTTCTGAAGATAGATATCCACAGGGGGAAGAGGCGATAGTGCATTTAGAGCATTGTAAGCCTTCATCACGAGATTCTTTTCGGGCGGGCAGTCCACTTCTCTTCCGGTAACTGTAAGTGTCGTGGTCTCTCCTTTTGCCGGTACAATCTCCAGCACATCACGCCAGGGCACCGGATAAAAGAGAGTCTCAATGTCGTGATAACCGTCGGGACGGCGTCTCACGACATTGAGACCAAGGTTTATTTTTGCGTTAGGAAACAGTATCATTGAGGGGTAAGTTGGATGGCATGACGGTGAAGCACCACGTCGCAATCGGGAAATCCGTTGCGAATGATTGTATTGCATCGCGTGGTGTCGTTTATAGCTTCGGTGAGGGTCATGGGGAGTCTTACGATTTCCACGACTTCGGCACCGCGTATGATTGACTCATTTAGCAGTTTCAATGACGGAGCCTGCTTCAATGCCGAGTAAGATTCATAAGTATATTGTGTGAAAGCCGTATTTTCACCGATACCTCTCCGGTCAAGCAGATATCCTTCTGCAAGTTGGATGGGTGCCGACGAGACTGAGATGTCACTCGGTGCCGGGAAGGATATTATTTCCTTGCGGTCGGCACTCAGGGTAATCGGTACATTGTCGTTAAAGTTGCCGTTGGTTTTGTAGACGATTGCCATCGGTCGCACTGCGGCTTCCTGACCACCAAGAGTCTTGCCGGGCATCGGCATTACGCCGGTCTCCGTACGCGCGGATGCGGAAGTATTTGCTTCGACGGTCTTTTTTGATGTGGCACATCCGGCAATCGTCAGGCATAACAATGCAATCATTGCCGTTATTATCATTGTTTTCATTTCTTTATGAATCGAAGGGTAGTGATTTCATCGTTGCCTTTCACCATAATGATGTAATTGCCCGATGTGAGACTTGAGACATCAATACCAAGAGAATCGGTATTATTTCCGTTGACACTGAGCACGTGTAGACCGGTAATCGAGTAGATGTCGACCATATTGATTGACGGGGCTGTCACGGTGATGTAGCTGTCGGCGGGATTGGGGGTGACAGCTGTCTGCCCTTCGGTCACGTCTTCTATTCCGCTTGTAGCTTTCTTAAGGCGGAAGCGTGCGTATGGCGTAAGTTGTTCGTTGTTGAATGCTATTACGGCAGTATAGGTTTTGAGCACGCCGACCGGTCCGTCAAGATACTCACCTTCTACGGAGAAGTCGGTCGACTCGCCTTCCGACAGCCATATCGGTTCGGTCTGCCATAATGCGACAGAGTAGTTACTGTCGGGAGAGAAAAGATATATCGACAGAGGCTCGGCAAGCTGTCCGGAGGTGCATTTTATAGTTCCGTTAAGCTTGATGTGGTTCTGCGGCATCGAGTTGGATTCGGGTGAAAATTTCACTACTTCAAGTGTGGTCGTGCCTTGCAATGTGCCGAGGAAATTCACTGTCACGGGATCGCTTAGCCGATTGTTGTTCTCATCGATAAACACCAGTTCATATTCACCTGCTGTAGCTGTGCGCGTAAACTGGCTTATCATGTCGATTTCAAGCGGCTGCCCCGGCTCTACATCGATTTGCATTTTGGAACTTCTGTTTGCGATTCCCGTAGACCCTTTCTTGAAGAGTGCCACCAATACGGAACCGTAAAACTCCTGGTTGTCGACTGTTGCCGTTGCAGTGATGTGGAAATTGACTTTATTGTAAAGAGGTGTGAGTACCTGTACGTTGCTTATTTTCAATTCTGGAGCATAGACCAGCGGGGTGAAAGTGAGATTATCGCCTTCAATCACGAGGTTGAATCCCCGGCTGTAATTTATAGGTATGAGAATGTCATGCCATTCTTCAGTCTCAGTGTTATAAAACGCAGGAGTAGCGATATAATTGCCGCTCTGCGGGAAATTGCCGCCATACATAGGATAGGCAGTTACCACCGTCGACATTCCTGTAAGAGTTACCGCACCGTCGGAGCTGTATATGTATCGTTCCTTTCCTTCGCTGTCGGTAAGTTTAAGACCTAATCTTACATTTATTTGTCCTTTAGCCGGTAAATATACATACTCGCGGTTACGAATCTGGAAAGTCTCGTTGCGGCGATAAGTCTCTTTATCGGTGTAAAATGCGCGTGTAGCTGCAAGCATGGCTCCATCCTTTGATCCGTTGACCGGTCTTTGGATACCTATTGTTGCGCCCTGCTGGAAATTGAAGCCGGAAGTTGCTCCTCCTGTACCTTGTACCCCCGGGTCAAGTGCGGAGAGCAGGAAATATCCGTCGCTCATGCCTCCCCAGCCCCAGTTGATATGGAAATATCCGTCACGGTATCCGTCGCATACAAATTCATGACCTTCACGATTGTCGGTTACGCCGTCATACATGATAGGGCGACGTGCCGCAAGTTCGTTATACATCATCTCTTCCCACTCCGAGCCGCTGAAATAATCACGCAAGTAATAAGTCGTGCCTTTGTCGTAGTCAAAATTGTTGACAAACGCCCATGCCGGTTCGGTAGACTGCGCGCCGCTTGACGGACCGTAACCCATATTCACGGATATGCCGCAGGCATACATCAGTGTAGCTACCGCATCCTTCTGCTCCTGGGTGGATGAGCTGTTGTATCGGTCGGTCATGTTTGCCCAGTCAAATGTGGTGTCTCCGAAATTCATCGACAATGTACCGAAATCTATTCCATATGTGTAGTTATAGCAGCGGTAACTGTTGGACCCTTTTCCTTTTACAGGCCATTCGTGAAATTTCATTATCTGTGCCATTGCCGTGGCGACACAACCTGTGGCACACCTGGTGTGCTCGCTCTCATTGTAGACCGGGCAAAGGTCATTGTAAGGTGATCCCTGGTCCCAGCGTGTCTGAATCAACGGTGTGATATTGTCCCGTTTTACCGCAGACTTTACCGGAGTGGCGTCAATGCCGTTGGCTATAGCCCATTCAATCTGACTTTGGTAGCTTTCAAGCCACGCTTTCATATTGTCAGGCATGGAGTCGTAGTCAAACGTGGATTCTTCGGAAAATCCCAATAACGGCGTCACGCAATCATCGGCGGCGACGATGGAGAATCCCTGCCGGTTCGGATTGTTGAACACGTAAAACTGATTCACGTTGTCTGTCGATGCCGTGTAGGCGAGTTGCGGCTTCCCTGTAGCTGCAATTTTATGCACAATTCCGCCGGCACTATCAAGACGACCGAGCGCTTCCTCGGGGGTGAGCTGTGACGCGCCTGCGACAAGGCTGCATAACCCGAGGGCAATAAGTGATGTAAGATGTCTATTCATGAATAGGATAAGTTATAATTCACAAAGTTAGTCAGCTTGCAGCGATTATGCAAATGATGGTGGAAATTTTGATGATATCACCGACATATTGTCGGGAAATGAGAGTGTAGCCACGTGATACGCTATATGCTGCAACAAAGTTTTTAATAATTATTTGCAGTTATGATGTCAAAGGTGTAACTTTGTATTGTGCCAAAGAATCATCCTGAGGCATCATGCAATGTGAAATAGATATTTAACATAGAACAACAATGAAGCAGTTTTTTACTTATGTTTTAGCCACTATAGTCGGTATAATTGTAACCTCCGTGATTGCAACAATCGGCATGTTCCTGATGTCGGTCATGATGTTGTTTGCCGGCATGGCGACACCTACACCGAAAATATCATCCCATTCGATACTGCACATAGCTCTTGACGGTCCGGTCGAAGAACGTGTCCAGGGCAGGAGCCTGTTTGATGAGCTTCAGGGTATGAGCGACAACGCGATTGCCCTCAATGACTTGATAAAGTCTATCGACCACGCTGCAACCGACCCGAAGATCGAGGGCATATATCTTGATTGCCAGGGGGGTGGTAGCGGAGCTGCCACTACGGCGTATATACGCGAGGCGCTTCAGCGTTTCAAGGAATCGGGGAAGTGGGTGGTTGCATACGCTGATGCATATACTCAGTCCAATTATATTATTGCTTCTGTAGCTGACTCGATATGGCTCAATCCGCAGGGTCTGGTGGATATACACGGACTGGGAGGCACGTTGCCCTTCTTCAAGGGCTTGCTCGACAAGCTCGGTGTTGAGATGCAGGTTATAAAGGTCGGTACGTACAAAAGTGCTGTAGAACCATATATATTGACAGAGCCGAGCGAGGCTAACCGCGAACAGATTAAGGCTTATGTCACTCCGATATGGAAATATTTCTGCGACGGCATGGCGGAGTCGCTTGGCGTTGCTCCGGAAACTGTCAACCAATGGGCCGACAGCATAATAATGACCCGCAGCCAGGAGCGCTTGCTCGTTGACGGTGTGGTGACATCTCTTCTGTATCGTCACGAGGCGGAGGAATGGATGAAAGAACAGACGGGAAAGACCGATAAGGATGACGATCTCGAACTGGTGTCGGTGGCAAGATACGCTCAGACAATAAAGGAAAAGAAGTCGTCAAACAATATAGCTGTGCTTTACGCTGTCGGTGATATCGTTGATACCGGTGATGAAGGTATAGTCGGCGACAAAATGGCTCCTCTTATTCTTGACCTCGCCGAAGATGATGATGTGGATGCACTTGTGTTGCGTGTCAATTCAGGTGGCGGAAGTGCTTTTGCCTCCGAACAGATATGGGAGGCGCTTGAGCAGTTCAAGTCAACAGGTAAGAGATTTTATGTATCGATGGGCGATGTAGCTGCTTCCGGAGGCTATTATATCTCATGCGGTGCCGACCGTATATATTGCCAGCCTGTCACTATAACCGGCTCGATAGGTATATTCGGTCTTATTCCGAGTATAAAGGGGCTCCTTAACGAGAAGCTTGGGGTTAATGTCGCTACTATAGCAACTAATCCGGAGGCTAATATTGGTATTGTCGACCCCATGACTCCGTTCCAGCGGGCATCCATGCAGGCTATGATTGATCGCGGTTACGAGACATTTGTAGGGCGTTGTGCCGCCGGTCGTGACATGCCTGTCGACTCAATCAAGGCTATCGCCGAGGGTCGTGTATGGGATGGTGCTACGGCACTCCGCATAGGTCTTGTGGATCAGCTTGGCGACCTTGACCGCTGTATCGCCGATCTTGCCGAGGAGTGTGGATACGATGATTATAAGGTGACTGAATATCCCGAGCCCAGAGGCGAGTGGTGGGAAGAAATGTTGTTGTCGTCAGGCAGCGTGAAGGAGCGCATTCTCAAGTCGGAACTTGGAGAGGCATATCCTTATTATATGATGATGCGCAAGATGCAGCGTCTGGAGCATGTGCAGTGCCGCATGGAGGAAGTTGTGATTGAATAACCGTTTATAATCAGTTAAAGCGATGCGCCACAATAAATTTGTAGACACAGCACTGTTGCGCCCTATGTCATGGATATACGGGGCGGTGGTGAAGGTGCGCAATCGCTTCTTTGACTGGGGGGTGCTGAAACAGCGAAAGTTTGATGTGCCGGTGGTTGTCATCGGTAATATCGCTGTGGGCGGCACAGGGAAGACACCTCATACCGAATATGTGATAGAGATGTTGAAAAACGGGTATCATATCGGTGTATTAAGCCGTGGATATAAGCGCCATACCAAAGGCTTCGTGCTTGCCAACAGGCGGTCGTCGCCCTGGGATATCGGCGATGAGCCGTATCAGATATTTCAGAAATATGGCAATGAGGTGAGGGTCGCCGTGTGCGAGAGTCGATGCAAGGGTATCGAAGAACTGTTGCGAATTGACCCTATGATTGACCTCATTTTGCTTGACGATGCGTTTCAGCACCGCTATGTTGCGCCTAAGGCTGCCATAGTGCTGACAGAATGGAGCCGCCCGGTATATAACGACGACCTTATGCCCTTAGGGCGTCTCCGCGAACCTCAGAGCGCATTGCTGCGGAGCGATATTGTTGTGGTGACGAAATGTCCAAGGGAAATACGTTCACTGGATGTGCGGCTCATTTATGAGCATCTCGGTCTTTTTGCCTATCAGAAGGTGTATTTCTCCAATTATGTGTATGGCGGACTGGTAAGCGTGTTCCCCGATGATGTGAGATATATGCCTGACCTTGCCATGCTAGGCGAAGATGACTCGATTCTTATTGTGTCAGGCATCGCCAATCCTAAACCGTTGGTAAGATATTTGCGTAATTTCGGCGCAAAGGTCGCCGTGACGCGTTATCCCGACCATCATAATTTCTCGCGAAGGGATTTTGAGGATATCAGAAAAGCTTACGGACAGATGAACGGCAGAAACAAATATATTGTCACGACAGAAAAAGATGCCGTGCGCATAGCCAACAGCCCGTATTATCCTCATGAGCTTAAGGCGTCGACATTCTATCTGCCGATAAAAGTGGAATTCCTCCCTCATAAGATGCCGCTTGGCTGTGACTCGTTTGAGAAGGAACTGCGTAGCCTCATAAATCGTCAGACTGACAACGGATAGGGCAACTTAACCGCTTTTGAAAGTGTTATATAGGAATATTCTAACTTTTTAAAAATTCAAGTAAATATGTTGGACAAAATAAATCAGACGGCTGAATATATACGTTCACGTGTAAGTGACATGCCTAAGACGGCTATAATACTTGGTACCGGACTCGGGGCACTTGTCGACCATATCGAGGATAAACAGTACATACCTTATAAAGAGATTCCTAATTTCCCCGTGTCGACAGTAGAGGGACATTCAGGCAATCTCATATTCGGAAAGCTCGGTAACAAGCGTGTGATGGCTATGCAGGGTCGTTTCCATTATTACGAGGGTTACGACATGAAGCAGGTGACATTTCCGATACGCGTGATGAAGGCTCTCGGCATAAAGACTCTTTTTGTAAGCAACGCCGCAGGTGGCATGAACCCGGAATTTGAAATCGGTGATATAATGATAATCACCGACCACATAAATCTGTTCCCCGAACATCCGCTTCATGGCAAGAATTACGATGAGCTGGGACCGCGTTTCCCTGATATGAGTGAGGCATATTCTCGCCGTCTTGTCAAGCAGGCTATGGAGATTGCTGCCGAGAAAGGTATCCGTGTGATGCACGGTGTTTATGTCGGCACTCAGGGCCCGACATTCGAGACTCCGGCGGAGTATCGTTATTTCCATATAATAGGCGGTGATGCCGTGGGCATGTCTACCGTCCCGGAGGTGATTGTGGCGCGTCATGCCGGCATAGAGGTATTTGGCGTCTCGGTAATCACTGACCTCGGCGTAGAAGGTGTCGTGGAGGAAGTGTCGCATGAAGAGGTGCAGAAAGCTGCACAGGCGGCTCAGCCGAAGATGATGGAGATAATGACTGAACTCGTAAACCGCTTTGAGGAATAATAATGGAAGAGGGCAAACAGAGGGAAATAGCCGAACTTGGTGAATTTGGTCTTATAGACCATCTGACTGAAGGGCTGCCGCTCACTAATGAAGCATCGCTGAAAGGAGTGGGGGATGATGCCGCCGTGATGAGATACAAGGACACCGATGTGCTTGTGACCACCGACCTGCTTCTTGAAGGAGTACACTTCGACCTGACCTATGTGCCGCTTAAGCATCTCGGCTATAAGTCGGCGATAGTCAATTTCAGCGACATATATGCGATGAACGGTACACCGCGTCAGATCACGGTGTCGCTCGGCATTTCGCGCCGGTTTACGGTAGAGCATATCGAGCAACTGTATGCCGGCATCCGCAAGGCATGTGAAATCTACGGGGTCGACCTTGTGGGCGGTGACACCACTTCGTCGCGTCAGGGACTGGTTATCTCGATAACCTGCATAGGCGATGCTCCGGCTGACAGGATTGTGTATCGTGACGGAGCTAAAGACACCGACCTTATATGTGTCAGCGGCGACCTCGGGGCTGCATACATGGGGCTGCAGTTGCTTGAACGCGAAAAAGTGGCTTCAGCCGGTCAGAAGGATTTCGTGCCTCGTTTCGAGGGGAAGGAATATCTTGTTGAACGGCAGCTGAAGCCTGAAGCACGTCGCGACATCGTGAACGAACTGGCTGAAGCGGGCATAAAGCCTACTGCTATGATGGATATTTCCGACGGACTGTCGAGTGAACTGATACACATCTGCAAGCAGAGCCACACGGGATGCCGGATATATGAAGACCGTATTCCGATTGATTACCAGACGGCGGTAATGGCTGAGGAACTCGGTATGAACCTGGTTACTGCAGCGCTTAACGGCGGTGAGGATTATGAATTGCTTTTCACGGTGCCTCTTACCGATCATGAGAAGGTGTCGAAGTTGCCCGGTGTAAAAGTGATAGGCCACATTACGAAGCCTGAACTTGGCTGCGCCATGATTACACGCGATGACGTGGAGATACCTCTCCGCGCACAGGGCTGGAATCATCTTGCGTAATGACGATATGAGTAAAATATAAGCGGGACACCTTTGCCGGGTGTCCCGCTTGTTGTTGGATATGATTTGGATGTTTTACTTGGTGAAAACGATGGTTTCGGAATATCCGTCGCCGTTACTTCCTGTAATGGAGAGTGTGTTGCCGTCAACTGAGTAGGGCACATCTATTGACCCGAAAAGAGCCACTGCGTTGCCTTCGCCATCATGACAGGTGAATTTCCCGTCATTTACCGAATATGCGAAAAAGAGCGGGACGGTATCATATCCCTCGCCTGTCTGCAGATATTGGGCAAGTCCATTTGAAAGGAATGTAAAACGATGACACTTTTCCGAATCATACCAGACTCCTACCAACGCGTCATCGACGGGCGCGGGCTCATAGCCTGTTTCCGAAGATACTTTTGTTAAGGTAAGCTCCATTGTGTAGGACCCTGATTCTTCTATGTCGGTTGCGGTTGCTTTGAATATTAGCTTGTCTCCCGATATGGAATACGGTCCTTCGTAAATCATGCTCCCCAGATCAACAGTGAGCCTGTTGCCGCTTACCTTGCATGAGCCAAGGATTGCAACCTCGTCATCGTAATCGAAAGTGCAGATGCCCCTGTGTTTGAACTGGAATGATATTGAACCTGCGTCACCTTCGTCATCTACATAAGAGTATGTCCACTTGCCAAGAAGCGCGTCAGGAGTGTTGCCGACAGTAGGCACCCCGAGCAGCTCTGTTGCAGGAGGTGTTACTGTGCCGCCACCCGGCTCGTCTTCATCATCGTCATCTCCACATGCCGTAAACCCGCAGCACACAGCCACAGCAAGCATTGTCATGAATAGATACTTAAATTTTCTCATAGCTTTCTCAATCGCTCTCTTCGCCCCTCCCGAAGAAAGCTCTTTTTCTCATTATACTTAATTATATAGGAGCGGAAGGGAAAACGCTCCCGAAAAACATTTAAAATCTATCGGTTTTTCAAGGTGCAAAATTAATAAAAGTACACAAGTTTTCAATACATTAAATCTAATGTGGATGGTGTATGCATTATGTATGTGGCTGTAGGTTAGGTGTGTAATTTTTATAGTGTGGCACATCCTGCTCAAAATAGTGCTTAAGAAGTCGCAAATAAAGGTTGAATCTTTTTCTTACAACTGCCTTAGCAGTCCCGGGCGTGACTGCAGAACCAGTCTCCCTATTAAATCAAATAAGTCGACTGATACATCAGTCGACTTACTTGTGACTCCTACAGGATTCAAACCTGTAACCTTCTGATCCGTAGTCAGATGCTCTATTCAGTTGAGCTAAGGAGCCG
>OGGB01000624.1_pt1 | contig 29068 bp, 21 predicted proteins | sample 1571111 | NCBI WGS metagenome assembly OGGB01 (sample SAMEA2582067, study PRJEB24529) | metagenome | biome: Human gut stool | place: China | collected 2011
AACCGGGCGAGTGCAACCTATACAAATAATGGTACATACTCTAAGACGGATTCTTCTTTGACATCGAGCAAGATAGATAAAGAAGTATAGAAAGTGTGGACTAACTTAGGGAGGTTGCTATGAAAGTTCAAGGAAATAGGTATATTAATAATCCAGAGATGATAAAAAATAAGGTTGAGAAGAAAACAACTGTTCCTCAGAATATTATTTCGGAGGATGATGTGAAAATCAGTGATTCAGCAAGAAAGTTAGTTGAGACTGCTCGTGATAAAGTCTCAGAGTTTCAGGCAATGCATTTTTCATCAATCAATGGAGAAATAAAAGAAATACCAGCAGAATACAAATGTGAGAATTTGTTTCAATTGGAATTAAAGGCGTCTTCTATTTCAGGAGATCGAAGTGTCTTTGAGGGACATTCTGAGAATCAGGCCGAGGTTTTTGAGAAGTGGATAGATGAAAATGCGGCAGAATATTTATCAGAAGATGAAAGAAATACATTAAAAGAGCAGATCGGCACAATGGTGGCAGCGGTAGATGACTTGAATGCCAGGGAAGGGTATCGTGGTACTTCATTTGAATCGGTATTTTTATTAAGTGCAAGTGAGGCTGGATTAAACAAAATAAATAAAATGTATGTCCCGGAGCAATTACAGGCAGGTTTTTCAGATATGATTGACGAATATGTTCATTTTAATGATTCGGCACGTAATTCTATCATGGAGAAAATGACACCAGATTACATGGTTGTTGGAATTGGAAGCAAAACAGAATCTTATAAGTACAAGTCAGAAATAATCTCAGATGAGACAGCTTTTTATACAAATGAGAAGAAAGAGATAAGTGGTATCTGCAATCAGTTTTTAAATGGTAAAACAGATCAAAAATTATTTTGTAATGAGATGAAACACCGTTTAAATGATTACTATGGAAGCAGGTATGAATTAATGAATCAGCCAGAAGCTGTTGAAGGCAGAGTAAATAATATGCTGGGCATATTGCAACATATGTTTGGCATTTAATGTTGAAAAAGGGTTTGGAGAATAATTATGAAGACAGTGACAGATGTAAACACTGTAAACCAGCTATTGACATATTCAAAGCAGGCAGAGGCAGGAATACACCAAAAAGCAATACAGATGTTGCTTGGAGCAGGAAAACACACTTATTACGACAGTATCCGTTTCAAGTGCATTTTTACAGAAGTGTATGAATGGTCCGGAAAAAGCGAAGTATCTGGAGGAAAATAGATCAAGTTTTGATATTAAGGTATAAGAGGATTTGATAAAAGGAAAAATTCACTATTTTAACATTAGGTGGTTATAGTGTTCAAATTCAGAGTCAGTGTGTGAATGTATTGTTAAATATCGGTGCCGGCTGGGGATATGAAATGACTCCGGCAGAACTTACAAGAAAAGATGAATTTTATTCTATTTACTGGAAGGAATATAATGCAACAAAGAATGATATGAATTCTGAATTAAGAGAATTACCTGATTATCTGGAGAAAAGACCAGTTTTTGAGGCGAAAGCCTAATGATAATAATGCAATTCAAATAAAAAGGAGTATTGATATATGCAGATTAGTTCTAACTATTCTATGAATGGTGTGTCATATGAAAACAGGCGCAGACAGAATGATATTCCTCTATTTAGCACAGAACGTGCCAAACAGGAAAATGAGAGTATAAATCTATATATGGCAGATGTAGATTTTGACGAAAAAGCATTTGATATGATTGGTCCGAATGCTCCACAGGAGGTAAAGGACGCATGGATGGAAGCTGCGAAGGAAGTAAATGCGAATGGTATGGGAATAAAGAAAAATGGAATGTTGAGCCATATATCGCAGATGATGGTACAAAGGCTGAATAAGCAGATGAGGGGTGAGGGCGATGTGGATAATATCGATATTTTGGGAAATACAATAGAGTCTGCAATTCAGGCAACGAGTCAGGCTCTTTACGATTTAGATCATCCACGAGAATATGTTCCGAAAAGTATCGAAGTTCAGCAAGCTTGTATGAAAGAAAGAGAGTTTTATGTTGCTTTTCTGGAAAAATTAGAAAAACTCAAAGTAAAAATTTAATTATAGGTTTATTAACTGAAAATTCGTACATACATACTTGACAATATCCCTTTGAGGCGAACAATAATTCGGCTGTTACTATAAAGGGAAGATAAAATAGCAAAAAAATGCGATGGATATGTGTATGTTAGTGTTCAGGTAGCTGGATATGGAAAAAATATTTATACGACATATGATGGAATGCAGTGTAGCTTCTACAACATATGTTGGAAGACCAATTGTAACAGGATACATATATGAAGTAAAATGTGCAAAGGCAATAGAATAGATTCCGAATGACAGTAGTGCATCTGTATATAAAGCAGATGCATTTGATCCAGCAAAACCGGAATACAGAGTCAGATATTGGGATAAAGAAGGAAATTACACAGATACAAATGTACAGATAAATGGTGTTAATCCGAGAAATGCAAGTTATTTGGAAATGCTTGCATATATAAGGATATAGCAAAGACAGCACTTCTTGCAAAAGGATTTCGTGAAGCTAGTCAGACAGCAGCTAATGCATTCCGTACTTTTGATGACAAACAGGAGGTAGATTATTCACAGAAAGAGCAGAAACATCCAATTACAAAGGCGGTGCTTGCACCTATGAAAGCAGTGAAAAAGATGCTTGTAATAATGGAGCTTCACCTGGATGCTTCGATTGATAAGCTGGATAATCTGGCTATGAATGTGCAGCTTGATAAGGAAAAGCACATGGAGAATGCGAAATCACAGGAACAGACAGAGCCGGAGAGGGCAGAAGCTGAGCGAGAAGAAGCAGAGGTTGTATATTCACCGATGGTCGCTGAGCCGCAGGAGTATCAGTATAATGCAGATGCATTTGAGGCTAGAGGTGCGGATGAGGTGAAGCAGGAAGCGGCACATAAGGAAACAGCGAAGATAAGAGAGGATAAATCCAGATAGATGTAAGGGCGTGGGAGAGATTCTGCGTCCTTTTTTGTACAGATGAAATAGTATATATGGGTATGAATCTATTCCAGAGGAGTAGATTCTTAAGTTACATGCAATGGACACTATAGAAGATACACTGTTTTAAAGTAAGCGAAAAGAGAAAAATATTGCTAATCTCTTCTCGCTTGCATAGTTACTATACAATTATATCAAATTGAAGCATCATGCCGCCAAAATTGTCAATAAAATAGGCATATTGCTTTGGATGAGTTTCTTTTAGTTTTTGATAACGATTGGATTTTGGAGATTCAAGGTGAACTCCGAACCCACAAAACATACAACCATTTCTTGTATAACCCATATTGTATAAATCTGGGATTTTAACATTATATTTTTCAATATATTCATTGATATCATCATCAGTCCAAAAAGAGAGTGGCTTACATTGGTTGTCTTTAAATTTATAAAAAACATTACAGCCATATTCAAGCCATGCCTTTTCGCGTTGGTAACTTTCGGATGCCAAAATTCCTAATATGACACATTCCATCCCTAACTCTTTTGCTTTACGGCGAAGTGGCTCCTTTTTTAGTTTGTCGCAACATTTATCAGAAATAGGTGATTCCATATATTTTTGATATTTCTTGAAGTTGCGTTCTATGTAATCGATAGAGTTTTGCTTAGTATGAGGCGTTTTTGCATGTTGATATGTTCTGATGGCGTTTGAAACGCGTTTGGAGAACATAGGATACCCATAGTGTTCTACTACTTTTTTGAAATTCCACATTTCTCCCTTAGAATCTATAGGATAAACAATTATGATATTGGTATGGTTTTCTTTAATTTCCCATTGGATGTGTTTTAAGGTTTCAGGATATTCATTAGTGGTATTTGCAAATAAATGTAATATGTTAGGGTACAATTGTTTAGTAATATGAGATAACACGGTAGAGTCTTTTCCACCTGAATAAGATATGTAGCAGTGGTCTTCTCCAAATGTTCTAACAGCTTGATTAATAAGAAACTTTGTCTGAATTATTTTAGCTTCAAGAGGCATAGAACGCAATGAAGCTAAGGTGTCACGTCTGTAAGAGAGATATTGAGTGCGCTCTTCTCCACATTTTTTGCAGTATCTGGAATCACGACTATAACGCATATTTTCATCGTATTCTTCATCGCATATTTTACAAATAAACATTGTTTTAATCCTCCTTTTCTGTTTTTGGACTAACAAAATCTTTGTATTTTTATTATAATACAAAGATTCTGTTAGTCAAGACCTAAAATACAAAATTTTATTGTGAAAAAAGCTTGATTATAGTACAATAAACAATTGGAAAGGTGGGCATTTCTATGGAAATTGGAAGCAGATTATCTGAATTAAGAAAGAAATATGGATATACACAAAAACAATTAGCAGAGGCTCTCAATTTGTCTCAACAAAGAGTGAGTAACATAGAAAGGAATACCACGGCACCAGATGTGGAATTTCTACATGGTGCAGCTGATTTATACAAGATTTCTTTAGATGAACTTATTGGTAGAAGAACACTTATCACTGAGGAAAGCAGCTATGAACAGCAGATATTAAATGTCGTTGAAACTATGGACGACACAAAAAAAGAGCTGAGCTTGCGTTTATTAAACGAAGTGGCTCAACAAAGAGGTGATAAAGATGGCGAATAGTTATTTTAACGAAAATACGCTTGAGGAGTTAATTGAAGAAATTAAGTATGTCTACAAGTCTGATGACAGACCATGGGTTATAGGATATAGCGGTGGTAAGGATTCTACAACTGTGGTCGAACTTGTTTATAAGATGTTATTGGGATTAGATCCAGAAGATAGACATAAAAATATTTATATTGTATCTTCAGATACTCTAATCGAAAATCCACTAATAAAAATATATTTGAGTAAAATGAATGATTTGTTGGGGCAGGCAGCAGATAGAGATGGACTACCAATAAAGTCGGCTATGGTTACACCTCCACCAAACAATTCGTTTTGGGCAAATGTAATTGGAAGAGGATTCCCTACACCTAGAATGAATGGAACATTCAGATGGTGTACGGATAGATTGAAAATAAATCCTAGTGGTGAATATATTCAAAGAGTTATTGATGAGGAAGGAAAAGAAGTAGTTGTTCTTCTTGGAGTCAGAAAAGCAGAAAGTATAGCACGAAAGAGAAGAATTGAAGGCAGAGAACTTGCAAATAGACTTCTTAATCGACATGAAACCATACAAGATGCATATGTTTATAACCCTATTGTAGAACTTACCACAGATGATGTATGGGATGTTTTACTTAGGTGTGATGGCGGAAGAACACCTTGGGGATCAGATAATAGCGAGTTGGTATCGCTTTATGCTGATGCAGATAGTGGAGAATGTCCTTTTGCTGGTATTCATGCAGGTGGTCAGACACAGAGCTGTGGTAATTCACGTTTTGGGTGCTGGGTATGTACAGTTGTAAAAGAAGATAAGTCGTTAAATGGATTTATAAAGAGTGGACATAGAGAGTTGATACCACTTGCTGAATTTAGAAGTTGGCTTATGAGTATACGAGATAATGAAGAATATCGAGAGAAAAAGAGAAGAAATGGAACGGTATATCGTGATAAGCAGGGTAATATGGGATTCGGTCCATTTAACTGGAAAGCAAGAAAACTTATTCTTCGAAAGTTGTTAGAAACCCAACAGGTTATGGGATATGAACTTATAACATTAGATGAACTGAAAGCAATAGATGAAATCTGGGATCAAGAACTAGACTTGTCTCGAAGAGTTTTAGTGGAATTATATGAGGAAATAACAGGGAAAAAACTTCCTTGGTATAACTATAAAGAACCTTTGATTGATAATGAAACTGTTGTTGAATTAGAAAATCTGGCTCAGAAAAATAATGTGCCAGAGGAATTGATCCGCAATTTGTTATTATCGGTTTATCGAAATAAAAACTATTCAAATCAAAAAATACTTAGAGATGGAATAGATAGGCTATTGAATCAGCAATGGTTACATTATGAAATAATAGAGGAGATTGAAAATGAAAATCAATAAAGTAAAATTACATAATTTCAGCTCCTATGAGGGTAATAATGAATTTGATTTCGAGATAACAGATGCTGGAAAAAACATTGTACTCATTGGTGGAAAAAATGGGGCAGGTAAAACTTCTCTTTTTACGGCAATAAAAGTTGCTTTGTATGGACCATTAGCATATGGATATGTAGGTGTAAATAGTCATTACATTTCTAAAATTAAAGATTTAATAAATTCAAAAGCATTTCAACAGGAGGTTGTGGAATCGGAAGTACAGTTAACGCTACAACTTAAGATTGAGCGTGATATTAGAAATTATGTGATAACAAGAAGATGGGATTATACCAATCAAAAGCTTACAGAGGAATACACAGTGGCAAGGGATGGAAAGCTACTGAACGATCAAGAATTATCATATTTTGAAAACTATTTGCGTAGCATTATTCCTCCAGATCTGTTTGAGTTCTTTTTGTTTGACGGAGAAGAGGTTGGTAATATTTTCTCCACCAGTGCATACAACACATATGTTAGGAATGCAGTATTCACCATGTGCGGAATGGATGTGTTTGAAATTATCCGTAAATTCACACGTGGGTATGTAACAAAGAACAATTCTAATGATGACGATGAGGTCTATGACACATATGAATCGGCAAAGCAGCAGATAGAAACATTAGAAACCGAAAAGGAAAACCTTGATGTCGAAGTAGGCAATTTGACAAAAGAACTAGAAAATATTGATATTCAACTTACTGAATTGGCGACTGCTTTTAAAAATGCAGGAGGAATTTCACGTAAGGAGAAAAAACAGTTAGAAGATGAGTATGCTCTAGCTGAAAAGGTAAAAACGGAATCACTTACAAATATTAAGTTGTTTGTGGAAGGGCTTATGCCATTTTATATACTGCGAGATTTTGCTAATCCTATTATGGCACAATTAGATTTTGAAGAAAAAGGTGAGATATTTTATTACGTTCAAAGTAAGCTGAAACGAGATGCAATATCTGATTTACTAAAAGGTGATGTGTCCGATGCAAAAGTAGATCAGTTAATGGATTATCTGTTGGATACATTTAGACCAAAAGGTTTCCGTGAAGACATGGAAATGATGTTTGATCTATCAAAGGAGGATATTGGTCGAGTAAATGGAATTGTATCGTCTTTGGATGATTTCGATGTATCAGCAATGGTTGATATGGTCAATAAAAGGAAGGCAGCTTCTGAAAGAACAGCAGAAATTAATAGAATTTTGAAAAACTCAATGAGCGAGGAGGACATTAATGAATTTGCTCAGAGAGAAAATGAAATTTTAAAGAAAAAAGATGACCTATCAAGTATACTGTATGATTCACAACATAGATTAGAGGAAATTGATAGAGAATTGCAGATGCAAGAACAAACTAGAGATAAAGCTATGCATATTCTTAAATCAAATGCTCAGAATAGGCATGTATACGAGCTAAGCTCCGGTATTTCTTCTATGATGGAACAGTTCTTAGAAGAGAAGACTGTGAGTATAAGAAGAAAACTAGAAAAGGCTATTGTTAAAAAACTGAAGTCAATTTATAGAAAGAATAATTTGATAACGCATATTGAAATTGGAAAGAATTTTGATTTCAATTTGTATCAAGATGAGGAATACAATGGCAAGGAACTTTTGACACTATATAAGAATTTGGGTGATTCCGAATTTACAAATCTTATTGGTACTAAAGGTGGAAAGCGACTAGTCAAAATGTTGGAAGGTACTTCAATAAATGTGCTAAAAAATAAGTCTGAATCTGATTTTGGGCGGGAACCAATTCGATTGTATAAGAAGATTGAATTGGGGAGATTGTCAAAGGGAGAGCGTCAGATTTTTATCTTGGCATTATATTGGGCGATAATTGAAATATCAGGACAGAATATCCCGTTTATTATTGATACTCCGTATGCGAGAATTGATGCAAATCATAGGAGAGAAATCTCAGAGAAGTTCTTCCCTAATATTAGTGATCAGGTAATTATTCTGTCTACGGATGAAGAAATAAATGAGGAGTACTATAAGATAGTAAAACCTTATGTCTCTAAAGAGTATCTGTTAATCAATGACGAAAACGAAAACAGAACTACAATTAAGAATAATTACTTTTTTGAGGTGTAACCAATGATATTTAGATTAAAAACATCAAAGAGAACACAAGAAATCTTTGAGGAACTAGAAAATAGAACAAATTACAAACCATATACATTGGTAAAGCATGCAATAGCGTGGTCTATATTAGAAAAAACATCTGTTGCTGATTATAAGTCAGATTCAGATGGACTGGATTTGAATAGACAGACTATTACAGGTGATAACGATACATATTTCAAGGTGCTTATAGAACAGGTTGAAGGAAAATATTTAACTGATGAGGAATATTTCCCGCAGTATGTAAAGGCACATATTGATAGAGGCAGTCAGCTATTATTGGATATGTACAATCATGCTGGAAATATGGATAAATATATTCTTCAGGTTCTGGGAGAAGGAGATACAGTATAGAGGAGAAAAGATGGAAGCAAATCGAAATGAATTTATAGAAAATGCATCGAAAATTCTATTGAGTAAAAGTGAAGAATATAAATGTATTATAGATAAAATTGAGCATTATTTGAATGAATTACTAGAAGATGTAAAGGGTATAACTATTAGCGGACGTTCTAAAGATGCAAACAATATTGCAGAAAAAATCTATAGAAAAAACTATATGATGAAATATAATGATGCAGCAAAATTTATTGAAGAACTACCTGATGGAATAGGTGTCAGAATTATTTGTCTATTAAATCAAGATGAAGTAAAAATTTATAAGCATCTAATTGATAGAATGCCAGATGAAAGGCAAATAGGGAATAAGTCGTTCCGATATAGACAAGATGGGAATTTTTTCGTATGCACAGAAAATCAACCAGAGAAGCAAAAAAACAATCTTGACATATATCGAATGGATTGTATATGGGTTGAAAATGAAAAACAAGTAAGAGTGGAATTACAAATAAAGTCTCTTACAAACTATTTCTGGGGTGAAATTGAACATTCGCTATTCTATAAAAACTATGATTTTACCATAGGTAATAGCTTTTATAGTGGACTGATGAAGAATATTCATAATGAGCTACAAAATATTGATGTTGAAATGGCATCATTAGAAAATCACATGAAAAAAAGCGAACATAATCAAATTTTGGAAATAAGACAAATATCAGCATCTATGATATCTCAAAAATTTTCTGTACCTATACAGAAAATAGTGGGATGTAAAATTGATCTTAGAGAGTCGTTTATGCTTTTGACGGATATGCATTTTGGCATAAGTTCTAATGTGAAAGATAATCTTGAAAAATTTAATAGGCTTATTGATAAGCTGGATAAAGCAAAAACTGACACTATGGATGAAGAATATATCAATTTGGATAAGCAAAATTTAGATGAAAGAGAAATATCTGAATTTGGAAAGGGAATTGCTAATATTATACATACCAATATACATAATGGCGATGTATTTTGGCAGTTCTTGTTTTTGATGTATAAGAATCTCTTTTCAGATAAAGAAAAGAATTATTCAGAACTCTTATCTGAAATGTCAAGGAGTATAAGAAAGTTATATATTGATATTCAAGATGAGGCGGATGCATTGAGCCAATACCCTGAAATAGATATTTCGGGTATTGTTGATAACATTTTTTTGAGATTAGCCAAAGATAGAAATAAAATTAGCTTTTTTTCATTGGAACTAGAGTTGGCAAAAACAAAAGAAATTCTAAGAAATGAGTTGGCGTGTGTTCAGAAAAAAGTAGAAAATGGAATTGAACCGATTGATACGGACTTATTTAAAGAAAATATTGAATTGTTGGAATTAATTATATATGTTTCTACGACCTATCGTATGGGACGAAGTCTAGAAGATGGTCAATTAATTAAATTGTTAGAATTGGCAGAACATAAGAATGATTATAGTTTAGAATTGTCCGAAGAGGTTATAAATAATATTAAACAAAGAAATTGTCTTAATCAAGAAGACTTAGAGAGAATATTTTTACTTAGAAAGGAGGAGGCGTAATGTTTGAATCATTGCAGTTAAAACAAGAAAATGTATTGATGTACATGACCAAGATGAAGATATCAGAACTAGAAAAGTATTCTGTAGTCAAACACTATAACGCGACAAATGAAACAGATTATCAACGTCCTCCAATGCCGGCACATTATAGAAAGATTGCTAAATATTTTATGACAGAAAGCAAACCGATACTGCCATCGGCTATTATTGCTGCTATGGGGAAAGATGATTATGAATATGATGGAACCAATCTCATAATTAAAAATAAGATTAGAATTGTGGATGGACAACATAGAATTGAAGGCATGAAGTGCCTTAAAGAAGGTTATTCAAAAAATAGTATTGATAGATACAAAGAGCTAAATGAAACTTTTGATTTGCCGGTAATTATTATGGTTATCGAGGATCCAAATGATTTGATTGAAATTGACGCGTTCATTAATCTTAATAGTAAAGGGAAAAAAGTTAGAACAGACTTAGCGGTAGCATTAAAGAACAAGAAAACTAAATCTGCGATGGATAATAGTGAATGCTGTGCAGTTGATGATGACATCAAGTTGGCTATTTCAATGGAGGTATCAAACAAGTTAAATGGTAATCCTACAAGTAAATGGTATGGCCTTATTATTCAAGCTGATGAGGTGGGAAATCGAAATGAACAACCTATATCAATAATTGCGTTCTCTAGAAGTATTCGACCAATAGTTGATAGGTATTGTGAATTAAAGTTGAATAATCAATTATGCGCAGAAAAATACGAAGAAATTGTTGATGATATATGCGGCGTGATTGAGAATGTGTGGAAATGTGTAGAGGAACGATGGTCAGAATGTTTCAACGATGATGGTTCATATAACAGCTCATATAATATATGTAAAGGAATTGGTGTTAATACATTATTTGGGGTGTTTTCTGAAGTATATGATAATAATGTAACTGGCTACGACAACTTTAAAGAAATCCTAAATAAAACAGAAATTGATGTAAAAGATTGGTTAGTTGGTGGTACTTTTACTGGGTATGCGTCATATCAAGGTTTTTCATTGATAAAAAAACTAATTAAGGGTCAATTATCAAGAAACGAGTTTTGAACGGAGATGATAAAATGATTTATTTAGACAATAGTGCGACTTCTCCTATTGATGAGGAAGTTAGAGATGCGATGCTTCCATATTTGAGTGAGGAGTTTGGAAATCCATCTAGTAAATATTATTGCAAGGCAACCAATGCAAGGGATGCAGTGGAAAACGCAAGAGAGAAGGTTGCCAAATTACTTGGTGCCGAACTAGAGGAAATAATTTTTACGGCAGGTGCAACGGAAAGCTCTAACTTTATAATAAAGGGATATTTGGACTATAGAAAGTTTTATGGAGATGGACGAAATCATGTCATTACATCTCTTGTAGAACATAAAGCAACATTAAATACTTGCAAATATTTGAACGGCGAGCTGTATTCAAATAATGATCCCACTACATCTTTATTTGGCAAAAAGAAAAAAGTAGATAGGGGATACGAAGCATCATTTGTCGGAGTCAACTCTGATGGAGAGATTGATATTGAAGAGATTTCTTCTGCTATCAAAGAAAATACAGCACTTGTATCAATGCTATATGTGAATAATGAAGTAGGAACGATAAGTGATGTAGAGACTGCATCAAGTATATGTAAGAAGAATAATATAGCACTTCATGCTGATTTAACTCAGGCATTGGGAAAGATAAAAATAGATGTCAAGAAAATGGGAATTGACTATGCTTCATGTTCGGCACATAAGATATATGGTCCAAAAGGTATTGGAGCAGCATTTATGAAATCGGATGCCTATGGAATTGCACCTATCACAGCATTTATGCATGGTGGGGAGCAAGAATTTGGATTTCGCGCTGGAACGCATGCAGTACACAATATTGTTGGTTTTGGAAAGGCTGCTGAAATAGCACTTAGAGATTTAAAGAAGAATGATGAGTATATAAAACATCTAGATGATATGTTGATCGGAGGTATAAGAACAATAGATGGAATACATACAACTGTAGATTCTTCAAAACGTATTCCAGGTATTGTTAGCTTAGTTGTAGAAAAATCAGATTTTCATAATGAGAGATTTATTAAGAAAATAAGTGATGAAGTAGCACTGTCTACGGGTTCTGCATGTAGTGCAGGGGAACCTTCTTATGTGATACAAGCATTGGGACTAGCGGATAAAGTAACCAAGGTACTTCGGGTATCCATAAATAAATACACAACTGAAAAAGATATAGAAGAATTTATTAAATTACTCAAGACAGAAAGCTAGGAGGAACAATTCGTTATGGCATTAATGATGGATAACAAGCCAACTGAATATAAAGGTGAAGCGTTAGTATGGGAAAAACTGTCTTCATTATTGCCTAACGATGTTGTAGTCTACAATCATCGAGAGGTGGTTGATGATCGTGAATTTGATTTCGCATTACTTATAAAAAATGTTGGAATTATGGTCATTGAAGTAAAAGGATGGCAGTCTCAGTACATCTTTGATGTGAAAGGCCCTGATGAAATTGTGATTCAAGGTGAATCCCAAATTTATGGTTCTCCAGAGAAACAGGCAAGAGGATATAGATTTGATTGGCTGAATTTCTTGAATGACCAGTTTGCAATAAGTCCAGTTGTATTATCAATGGTATGTTATCCGTTTATATCAGAAAAAGAATATAAGGATGTAAGGTTAGACATTGTATCATCTAGGAATTTTACTATTTTCTCGGATGACCTGAATTCAGCAACTAAGCTAGGGCAGAAGATATCAAATGCATTTGTCAAGAAAAAGCCGTTAAATAGTACTCCATTTGATGAAAAAGCAATGGCTATAGTAAGGCAACATTTTGAACCATCATATAAGGCAAAGGATGATCAAATTGTAGAGGTTTCAGATGCATATTCATTACTGAAGGTATTCAACAAAGAATTAACAGAAAAGGATTCAGATGAACTGATAGAAATGTATTTTGCCGGAACAAAGATTGTTGTATTTGTTAAGAGTGAAATAGATTTGTTATCCGTTTGCAATAAGTTGGAAGCAGGATTTAATGCCAGAGGTATTATTTCTGACAAAGGAAATGTGAGATTGGCAGAAATAGATGAAAGAAATGATTTTAGTGGTGTAGTTGGCTCATTTAGAATATTTAATTTTGAAATCTATACACATAATTTGGATTTGAATAACGATGAAATTATTGTAGAGGGACAATATACAGAACAACAAAAATTGATACTTGAAGAAATTGCAAATTCCACAAGTTGGAATTTTGATCAGTATAAGGTTGAACATGCAATGGGTGATAAAAATGTACTTGTTCAAGCAGGTGCGGGAACTGGTAAAACCTATTCAATGGTATCTCGTATTGCCTATTTGTGCATGAGTAGAAAACGATTTATAAATAATCTTGTAGATGAGATTGCTATGGTAACTTTTACGAATGAGGCTGCTGACAATATGAAATTAAGACTAAAGCAGTATTTTATGAATTGTTATATTCTTACCAAAAACAAAAAAGTGCTACATGAAATAGAGGCTGTAGACTTAATGCAGATTTCGACCATACATAAATTTGCTAAAGCTGTTTTGCAAAGCAACGCTATGGAGTATGGACTGGGTGCGGATTTTGCAATTTCCTCAAGTGAGTATGCGAAAGAGCAGATATATGAGAAATATCTTAATGATTTTCTGGTTGAAAAGCAAAAAGAAGATGCGAATTTTGCCCAACAACTAAGAATGCCTGTTCATAAGTTCAGAAAGTTGTTAATGCATTTTTCACAGCAATTATATAATAAGAGCTATGGGATTAAAGAACTTAAAGCAGAAAATCTGGGAACATTTGAAGAGTGGCCATTTTTTAATGATGTCATAATGAAGGTTATGATACCAGCAGAAAAAGAATACGAAGAACAGATATTTTCAAAAAATAAAATTGATCTAAAAGAAAGTATGCTATTACTGAACGATGCAGTAAATGGAGCATTTAAGGAAAAATGTGGTCTTAAATATAAGTACTTATTTATTGATGAGTTTCAGGATACTGATGATGTTCAGATTGATTCTTTCTTAAAGTTACAAAATGTGATTAAAGACACAAAGCTTTTTGTAGTTGGCGACTTAAAGCAGAGTATTTATCGTTTTAGAGGTGCGACAATTAGTGCGTTTGACCTAATTAGAACAGATAAAGAAAAATGGGAAGAATTTTCACTTACCATAAATTATAGAACTGATAAGAGATTATTAAATAAATTTGATGCAGTATTTTCTAAAATGGGTTCAAAAGGATATTTGCCATTTCATAAAGGAAAGGATTCGCTGACCAGTAGTGTTGAGACATATCTATCAGAACATGAGTTGGTGACCAAATTAGAGTATAACAGCGATGAGCAGAGGATGGAACAGCTCTTTGCAGAAATCGAAAGGCAGAAGGATATTATAAAATATCTATCCAAGCATCATAAACTATCTTCGAAAGATAAGATAATTGCTATTTTGGTAAGAGATAATTGGCAAATTCATAATATTTTGGAAGAAGCAAAGGTTCGAGGTGAGTTTATAGAAACTCATATAGGTGGAGATTTATATCAGCTTATACCTGCTTTAGATTTGTATAAATTGGTAATTGCACTGCTTAACCCGAGAGATCCAGTGAATCTTTTTAATTTAATAAATTCAAATTATGTAGGAATTCAGTTAGATATACAAGGATTACATGGCTTAGGCACAGAGGAGCAGGTAAAAAAGTTAACAGATGTACTTAATCAGTATTTCACAATTGTGATGAACAAAACATGGGAAAAGATAATTGTGGATACTAAGGTTCAACCAATTTTAATGCTACTGAGGAGTATTTATGAAGGGTGTCAGCCTTGGTATCAATATTCGGATACCGATAGTGAGCAAAGATTCTATAAAGCAAATTATGAATTGGTATTAGAGAAAATAATTAAAACATATAGCGTAGATTTTTTAACTCTCAATGTGATAGAACACAGCATGCATATAAATATTATGACAAAGCAGGAAGAACTCGCACGAAATATTGAGGTTGAGACGGATGATATGCGAGTGATTTGTACTACTGTTCATAAAGCAAAAGGATTGGAATATGGATGCGTAATTATGCCATATATGGGTATGGATATTGCATCAATGAAGAAAGCTGATTTAGATGTGTATGTAGAAAATGAAAAACTGGCATATGGAATTAGAATTGGAGATGAACCAAACAAGAAATATAATTCCAATTATGATGTATCGCAGGAACAAAATGAACGAATTAATGAAGAAAGTCGAGTATTGTATGTAGCACTAACACGAGCTATTAGAAATGTTGTTTGGATGAAGGATATTAAATCAAAGAGCAAGATTTCGTGGCAGAATTTAATGGAGGTATAAAATGTCATTATCAATATATACTTACAGCAATCCATATGAAATAAATAATGAACCATATTGGGATTCAATAAGAAACTGTGCTCATTTTTGTGTTTCACAGACAATGGTGAATGGATTGTCAGCAGTATATGATGAATTGGATAATGGACAATTAGCAACAGTAGAAGAATTAGTAGAAGCATTATACCCAAGATGGTTTGATACAAAAATATACATTGAACAGTACACAATTTTAACCAATACACTAGATAAAGTGACGCCAAACATTGAACCTGAAAGATGGAAGAAGATAAAACAATCTCTACGATTCAATAAGAGTGCATTGTTGGATAGTATTCGACTTATGGCTGAAATGGGGCTGTTATTAAAAAATATAAAAATTAAAAAGATAACGGAAGAGCAAAAGTATTTGGTTGCTGCTTATAATGCAATTCTGCGAGGCGAGAATGCCGAAATTTTTGTATTAAAAAAGAATTTTTCGGAAGCTGAAATTGATAATGCTGTTAAAACAGCACTGGTGGCAAAAGATAAAAGGCGAGGTAAGGAAGTGAAATCTATAGAGAGTGTTGATTGTAATACGGTAGTTATTCATGGAATACATCAATTTACTCCAACAATTCTTTCAATGATTGAAGAGGTTTCAAAATACAAGCGTGTCGTGCTGTTATTCAATTATCAACAACAGTATAACGAGATATATCAAACATGGCTGGATGTTTATTCCTGTTTTGATTTGAATATAAAGAGTCAGTTCAATAACGAATTTAAGCCAACAACATTGCTACAGCCGAGCTACGAAGGAAATATGCTCGCAGATCAAATTGGAAGATTAGCTAATGGAACACTCATTGAAAAAAGCAAGGATATAAATAATGTAAAGGTTGTAGAGTTTGATAATATTACAGAATTTTCAGCATATGTTGCACGAATATATGAAGAGGCTGCTAAAGATTTTCATGCAGATGAACATAAGAACGGCTCAGTTCTTTCGTACATGAAGGAGCAGTTTTATTCCGCCAATAATTCTGTAAATGATATATTGAAAGTTTATTTCCCAGAACAATTTGGGGAAAGGCATTTCTTAGCTTATCCGATTGGTCATTTTTTCGTAGCTGTTACCAATATGTGGGACAGTGAAAATGGTGGTATTAGAATTGAGAATATGAATGACATTGCAGAATGCTTGTATTCAGGAGCTCTCTATGAAAAGAAAGTAGGATCATTAATTACTACCTTCAATCAGACAAGAAATTATTTCTCTAGGGCGACAAAGTTGGAAGGCGATAGCGAAACAGATGGCGTAATTGATTTGCTGAAAAAGCTAAAGAAACAAATATCCAAGCTTAATAAAGGTAAAATAGAGTATATCGAACAATTAGCGAAGTTATCATATTTCAATGTTGAATTAGATGAAATAGATGAGCTGATTGAAGCGCTTGAGGCACTTAATACTATTACAAAGATATTCTATGAAGATTTTGAAAATGAGAATAATAATTTTAAGCATTTTTATGAGAAATTAAAGGATTTTGTAGAAACACAAATTCTACCAACTGCAGATGCAGAATCTGAGTTTCGAGATATTTTACTGAGACTATTAGTCAGACTAGAAGAAGTTGAAAAAATCGAGACAACTAGCACATTTGATTGTTTAAAGGATACAATGGCATATTATCTAAAACAGGAAAGTCAGAAGGGGGAAAGTGCGAACTGGATTGTCAGAGATTTTCAGCAGATTGACGGAGATATATTGAAAAGTTCAACTCAGAATCCAGACACAATCTATCATTTTGCGTGTGTGTCCGATTCTGATATGAATGTAAAACGAGAAGATCAATTCCCATGGCCATTGACTATAGAGTTTTTTGAAAGAGCATACGAACCTTTAGATTGGAAATATCAGGTTTATGTGAAATCAAGAAAAGAATTTAAACATTTTAAAAGATATGCACTGATTTATGGATTAGAGTTTAATAGATGTAAGTTTAAACTGAGCTTTATAAAAAACGATGATAATAAAGAAAATGAACTGTATTATATCTTAAAACTGTTAGGGGTTAAAACAGAAAAAAATATTCATGATACGACAGAGGTTCATGAGAGACAAAATATCACATTTGATTTGGGGAAAAATACAAATAATTTTGTGGATTTAGATGGATTTAGAAGACGCATATGTGGATATAGATTTGCATTAGAGTCATTAATAGAAAATGGTACTAAGTACCAAGATAGATTCCTGCAGGCAAAATATCTAGAGATAATTCTGGCAAATAATGTGCGGCGTAAATTAGAAGGTCAAATTGCTACAGAGGCAATAATGAATGAGACACTTGATGATTCAGCAGAACGCTTGAGACGATATTTTAGATTTTTGAACGAATCTGAGATAACAGATATCAAATCGAATGCTAAGAGTGCGATTATTCATCAAGCGTTGCAGGATGGTAAGATAAAACAGTTTCCAAAGGTAACAGATATAGATTTCGAAATGATGAGAAAGAAAGAAGAATTCATATACCTGCATTTGGAAAATGAAAATCAGGAGAATGTATTACTTGGCAAATTCAATGATTTGACGACGGCAGAGAAAAAACAGTTTTTGCCGGATAATCTTAAAAATGCAAGTTACGACAAAGAAGCAAATATATGGTGTCAATGGTGTGCAGTAAGAGAGAAGTGTCTTGAAAACTACAAATCATTGGTTGAAATATAAGGGAGGTTGAGCTTTTGGAAAGAGGAATGTACATAAGATGTCCAATAGCAGAATTTGATGACCCAAGAAATTTTATTGTAGGTCGCATAATTCAAGTGGATGATTTTACAGAGAATGTAACAGTGGCATTTTTAGATCCATTTGGATTTAGAAATTATTATGAGAATATACCGGAGAAAGCAGAATTACCATATGACTATGTAAAGAGATGTACTTTGCATCGAGAATCTTATGTTATTTATAGAGAAAATAGATATAAGATATTGTCAGCACTTAAGGAGGATGAATGGTATTACTATTACCTCAAAGAAGAATTTACAGATAAAGTTATAAAAGTTAGAGAAGACGTTATAGATGCACCATTTAATTGTGGCAGAATTTCGCCAGCAGAGCAGCTTAGAAGTTATGAGTTTCAGAATCCTGCGTGGTATTTTGGAAGAAATGTCGTGAGTAAAACTGTAAAAGTTCTTGATAATTCAGTATTTGGATTCAAAGAATTAGCAGGATGTAAGATGTTTTTAAAAGAACACCAGCTCAGAACTATTATGCGTTGTTTACAAGAAAAAAACTGTAGAGTGATGTTAGCAGATGAAGTTGGTATGGGTAAAACTATTGAGGCTGCCTCTGTTTTAAAAGTATATACATTACATAATTTAAATAAGAGAGTTTTAATAGCAGTACCACGACCTCTTGTAGCACAGTGGAGAGCGGAATTACTCATTAAGTTTGAAATAACACCAGGAAATAACGTGAATGATAATTATGTTGAACTTATTGCGGAAGAAGATATTGAGAAATATATTAACAGCCGTTGGGACTTTGTTATAGCGGATGAGGCTCATAAACTTTTAGCAAACAAAAGGTTATATACATATTTTCATTTGCTTAGTAAGCGCTCAGAGAATATTTTGTTGTTATCAGCCACTCCGGTTCAACAAAAGAAAGAAGCATATTTGGCGTTACTTCAACTTATTATGCCTGACAAATATGACCATTTTTCAATAGAAGATTTTCAAACTCTTGTAGAAAAACAAAAAAATATTACCAAGAGTACATACCTTGTATTACAGGATTTTGATGACTATATAGATAATATTGCTGATACTTTGGAAGATGGTGAGAATCCTTTAGAAAATGATGATTGTACAGATTTGTTTGATGATATACAAAATGGCCTTAGAAGAATTTCTAGACTTATTGAGGATGAAGGTTTCGATAAGGTTTTATCAGAAATAAATCTGGAGAGTGAAGACTATGGTAAGGGTGCAATACAAGAGGCTCTTCTGTATGTATGCGAGAATTATCAGCTTGAAAAAAATATTATCAGAAATAGACGTAGATATATGGAAGAGGAACTTCCACATAGAACAGTCAGAGAAATCGAATATGAGCTTAATCCAGATAAGAACACTTACGAGCATACAACATATGAAGTTATTGTTGATTGGATAAGCGGACAGGAAATTTCTGCACAAGATTTTGAAATACATTATATTCCGTTACTTACAGCATTTTTTAGCTCATCTTGGGCGTTCAATAAGGAGATTGAGCAGCAAAGAAAAAGCGGATTAGTTATTAATAAGGATGTAGAAGAAAATGCAAAGGAATGGCAAAGTGCAGAAGAATGGATGCTTGAAGAGCTTGATAATGTATTAGCAGAGCCATATAACTATTCAAGTAGAATACTTAGCATAGTTGATTTCATTGATCAGGAAATATATGAGGAAAAAGTAGTAGTATTTACAAACTATGCAGAAACCTTTGAAAAATATGGTCAAGTATTGAGAGCATATTTTGGAGAAGAAAAGATAGCTCTCTTTAACAAGAATATGAACGAAGAAGAATTGGAATTGAGTATTTATCGTTTCCAAAATGATGATGAATGTAAAATACTTCTTTGTGATGAGACTGGTGGCGAAGGTAGAAATCTTCAGGGAGCAGACTTTGTAATTCATATTGATCTGCCTTGGGATGCAAATGCCATTGAGCAAAGAATAGGTCGATTAGACAGATTAGGACGACCAGCAGATAAAGATGTATGTTCGGTTGTAACTTATGCAAAAGAAACTTTAGAAGAAGAATTATATAATTTCTGGAATAAAGGACTGAATATATTTACTCAGTCTTTAAGTGGATTGGAAATTATTATGAATGAAATCAATGAGAGCATTATTCATGCAGTAACAAGTGATTTCCGATATGGTATTTCTAATGCAATTAATGAGATTATAGAATCTTCACAACGAATGGAAAAAGAAGTGAGAGAGGAGCAACACTTTGATTCAGCAGCGTTTATATATGCAACACTCAATCAAGAGCTAAAAAGACTTTTATACTACTACACATCCAATGAGAACGAATTGTTTGCCAATACAATGATGGGATGGGCAAGTCTTGCAGGATTAAAAGGTCAGTTTAATAAAAATGGTGTTGTGAGATTTAATGAAAATTCATTCTCTATAAAGTCAGCAGAAAACTCAATGTTGATACCACCGAATTGGATGGAATATGTAAATCGTACATCAAATGCCTTTTCAAGGAGGGTTAGGGAATTATACGAAGAAAGAACTGGAAATAAAACATCTACAGGCAGCAGGGAAATTGTAGGAACTTTTAATCGTGAACTTTCTATTGAAAATGATTATTTACACTTCTTTGCACCAGGGGATGAGGTCTTTGATTGTATTGTAGATAATGCAATGAATTCGTACAAAGGAACCTGTACAGCTTTTGCACTTGAAGCGGATTTTGATTGGCGAGGAATCGTTTATACTTGGAATTTATACCCCAATGAGCAACTGTTATTGGAAAATGGGATTCCCCTAACTGCGATAAGACAATATAAGAGTTATGTTTCTGCTGATCAAGTCATAACTCCTATCAGTACACAAAAGTATGAGCATGTACCTACAGATAAAGTATTAAAAATTATTGATGCCGTTTCAAGAGAATCAACATCTGATATTAGAAGGGATGTAGTGCATCTAGGTAGGAGATCAGTAAAAACTGATGGGCTACATATTAAAGAAAGATATGGTTGTTCTAATGTTGATTGGTTTAGACAAGCTTATCCAGAGGACAAGTGGATTAATTTCGTTTCTGCGTCAATGAAGGCGGCTAAAAATCAGGTAAAGGAAAAAATGAAGGCTAGTAGCAATTTAAAACAAGCAGCAGCCAGTATAGAACAGACATTGAATGCAGAAGTTGCACAAGCTAAGTTTTTTGGTGTAGATGCAGGCGAAATTGAGCAGAAAAAGCAGGTTTATCAGACGGTGCTTGAAGCACTGAGAACAACTAGAGTAGAACTCGAGGCAGCAGTATTTGTAATGGTGAGGAAGACGCATGATTAAAGAGCAGATTCAAGAATGCATACAAAAAATTTTGGATAATGAACTAGGTGGGATAAGCACAAATAATTGTCCAAGAGGCGGAATAGAAAAATATAGATATATGACAGCATATAGGTTGTCTAAGTATGTGAATTTTTATAGAACACGCAGAATATCGCTGGATGACTTTTTGATTTCGCTTAGAAATTATCTGCTTGTTTTTCAGACAGCTGTACGATTACCTATTGATATTGATATCACAGATAATAAATATGGACTCCGTATCGACTCAGAAGGTCTTTGTTATGCAACCTTAAATTTGCCGGATTATCTCAACATAGATATTATCAAGCAAGGATTCATGGTAGACTATGTAGAACCAGAAAAAGATGAAAGATATTTTCTTGGGGTTACACCTAATATATATCGTTTAACAGGGTTCCAGAGATTCAAATCAATACGTCAAAAACTTGCGGTTAATGGTGCACTTAATATGCCAGAAGGATATACAGCATTGGTTTCTTTGCCGACAGGTGGAGGAAAGAGTTTGATTACGCAAGCTATGGCGTATCAAAAAAATGATGGATTGACCATTACTGTTGTACCAACTGTATCATTAGCAATGGATCAAGTTAGAGTTGCAAGGGATAATATTCGAGTCGCATCCAAAGCAGAAATCGCTTGTTATTATAGTGATTTAGCAAGTGAAGAGAAGAGAAGCATTATAGATAGAATAAAAAACAGAAAGCTACGATTATTGTTTATTTCTCCAGAAGCACTTATTAAGAATGAAGTATTTAAACAAGTGATAGAGACTGCTAATGATGCTGGATATTTAAGAAATCTTATTATAGACGAAGCACATATTGTAATTGAATGGGGAAATTTTTTTCGAGTTGATTATCAGTGTTTGGAACCTTGGCGTAATAACTTATACGAAAAGAATTCTAAATTGAAAACAGTGTTATTATCTGCAACGTATGAAAGAACAACAGTTAAGATTTTACAGAGTATGTTTGCTACTGGAGATAAATGGATTGAAATAAGATGTGATGCATTAAGAAGAGAACCAAGATTTGAGTTGGTATCAGCAACTTCATATCGGGATAAGAATGAAAAAACAAGAGAATTATTACGATGTTTACCTCGACCAATGGTTGTATATGTAATGAGACCTGATCAAGCTCAAAAGGTTAAGGAAATGGCAGCAGATATAGGTATTACAAATGTAGAGACATTTACTGGAAAAACGAAGTCTGATGAGCGTTCTAGAATTATAGAAGAGTGGTCAGAAAACAAGTTTGACATTATAATTGCAACTTCAGCATTTGGAGTTGGTGTTGATAAAAGTGATGTCAGAACAGTTTTACATTTATATGTACCAGATAATCCAAATGCATATTATCAGGAGTTGGGAAGAGGAGGGCGAGATGGTCTTCCTTGTCTTAGTGTAATGTGTGTATATCCAGAAGAGGATTTGGAATCGGCATTTGTTATGACTGACAAAGTTCTTGGAAGTGAAAAAATTCTTGGACGATGGGAGAGTATGCTTAATAGCCATACTTCCACAAGAGGGATAGATTCATATACTTTAGATACATCTGTTAAGCCTAATTATAATAGTGTGGATTATGCGGAGGATACCAGTACTGTTGATCAAAAGTGGAATATCTATGTAATTCTTCTGTTAAGAAGATACAATTTGATTAAAATTTTAGATATGGTCGTAGATCCTCATACACAGGTATATTTTATAAGAATATCTATTTTGGATAAAAGATTACTGCAGACTTCGGAGGATACAAAACGGTTGATAGAAGATGTTCGTACTAAAGAATGGAATAAGAATGAAAGAGCATTTAAGACCATGAGTCGTTCTGTTAAGCTTGGAAAGCGCATGTGCTGGTCAGAGATGTTCTTTAATTCTACATATAGTAGGGTTTCAGAATACTGTGCTGGTTGCGACAATCATAAGAATATTGTTGAATCAGATCCAAATAGATTTGAGTTGGTAAAGAAAATTCCGGCTCCAACAAGAAAGTTTTCTGTTGAGTTGAATAATATGTTTGCTAATTCTAATGAGGCTATTTTATTTGCGGATAGTGATAATACAGAGTTAATAGGAAATGTAATTAATAGAGGATTTTCAACTGTTATTATAAATGATGATGATCAAAGCAGTTATTTTAATTTGTTAAATAGTATTTCAGAATGGACAGATGTAAATTTGCTGGGAATGAATGAGTTTGTTCGGTTGGTTGACCATGGAGATTATTATTTTTTTGCAGGAGATGCAGTTGTTTTGTATGGAAATAAATACTCGGGCATATATAAGAAAATTAGTAGATTACGGAAATCATTACAAACCGGTGAAATACGATTATTGCATGTTTTCAAAGAAGATATTTTTTGTAATGAAATAGGTAAAACCGTTTCATCAATTGTCGATGGACCGGTACTTGAAGAATATTTGATAGAAAGGATGTAGAGATATGTTTGAAGATAGAATGAAAACATCTGCAATTCCGGAAAGGGTATATGCCCTTTGCCAAGCAATTAAAAGCAGAACAATGAAGGAAAGCGATTTGCGAGAGTTGTTAGAACCATCGGATTTAGGTGGTACAACAAAATATTTTGGAATGGTTCGTGATGCAGCAAGACAGTTAGGGCTTATTTCTGTAAAGGAAGGTGATATATCATTGGCAATAGACTCAAAGTATGTATCATCATATGATTCAATGCGAGAATATATTGTAGGCAATATAGATACAATATCGGAAGGATTATTCTTTGCTGTATCAAAAGAATATATATCGATGAATGAACAAGTGTTTAAGTTTAAAGGAGTGTCTGAAGCTGCATTAGTAGAACATATGTCAAAAGTTATAGGAAAACCAGTATATGAAGATGATATGAGAGCTTGGAGATTCTGGGCTACATATTTGGGGCTTGGTAATCTTCATGATATGCTTTTATTGCCTAACATGTATACGTATCTAAAAGCCGTATTAGCAGTATGCAACATAAAAAAGGGAGAAGAATACACATTTACTGATTTCATGGCTGCAATAAAGCCGTATGCTGAAATAGGGTTATCCGATATTGATGGAAATAAGAAAATCAATCTTGCTATGTCAAGTGGTTTACGAGCATTACATGATGAAGGAATTATCCAATTATCACACAAGCTTGATAGTGGTGATATGTGGTTCCTATATGAAGCAGAATTACATCCAATTAAATCAACAGTTACTCATGTAACAGTAAGGAGATAGCTTATGAATTCAGAAATTGCAAAAAGTAGAATAGGTGAAGTAATTCGTATTGATACTGTTACGAGTACACAAGCTGATTTCTTAGCTACTCATGTGCCTGTTCAAAATATTCATATAAGAAAGAAGTGGGATAGTAAAACAGACAAAATTATGTCTGAAGAGAAAGTTTTTAATAAATATGTCTTGAATACTGAAAATGAGCATCAGTTTATTATAGTGATAGGCTCAAGTGGTGCTGGAAAATCACACCTTATTAGATGGTTTGCGGCTAGATTAGAACAGGCGGCACCAGAAAATGAAGTAGTTCTTTTTGTTCGTAGAAGTGATAATAGTTTGAAAGGAACGATAAAGCAATTACTCGAATTGCCTGAAGTTGCCAATATACCGAATAAGGCTGTGTATGACAGGCTGGTTCGAGCAACTTCAACGATTGACAATAAGAAGCTTAAAGATATGATATATCAAAACTTCATTGTTGAAATCAAGAACGATGAAAATGATGAGATTATAAGTAATAATGAAAAGAAGAGATTAGTTGAATTATTGCAATACGAACAGTTTCAAATAAATCTAATGAAAGAAGAAGGTGCTATCGATCGTATTTATCAAAAAGTAGCTGAAAATGAAACTGGTGATAGCAGAGATGTAATGGCGTTGTTTGAAACTTCAGATTTTGAAGTGGATGTTAATTTTTGCGATGATATGTTTACCAATGGTGCAGCTAAAAATGCCATGAAAATGGCAAATGCCATTCTTGCGGATGATGAAATGCCAGAAAGACTAGCTGATTATATGAATACTCTGGTAAATAAGGTTATTCAGACATGTGCTGGATTGGAACCAGGAGATTTTGAACAGGTCTTTGTGGAAATTAGAAAAGAGATTAAAAGACAGGGTAAAAATCTTACTCTATTGATTGAGGATGTTACAGCATTTACTGGTGTAAATGTTGCACTGCTAAATGTTTTGACTACTGAACATACTGGAATGTATGAAAGTCAAGAACTTTGTAGAATTTCCTCTATTGTAGGAACAACTGAAAAATATTTTAACGTAAACTTTATGGATAACCATAAGGATAGAGTTACACAATTCTTTGTTATTCCAAATGATGTGTTCGGTGAAGATCAGAATTCGCTGTATGAATTTGTTGGTAGATATCTAAATGCAATGTCTTTGCGTGGCGATATTTTAGATGACTGGGCGAAGAATGGTGCTTCTATGAAAGAGTATCCTATTCATAAAGGAGAGGAAAAATCTCTTTGGGATACAGTTGAAATTGCAAAGGGGAAGGAATTATCGTTATTCCCATTTACTAAAAAAGCAATTACGAATCTATATATGTGTATTTTGCAGCCGGATTATAGAACTCCTAGATATCTATTAAGAGATGTTATTGAGAGAGCTATGAGAAATTATCTATTCAAAAAGGAGAGTTTTCCTGAATTTGCAATTGAAAGGATTAATGATATTCCATTTGAGAGTCTATATGTAAGTACTTATATTCATCAGCAAGTTGAAGAAAGCCAAGCAGACAGAGTTGAAAGATTCATAAGAGTTTGGGGTAATGCATCAGATCTGGAGTATGAAGAAAGCGGTATAAAATATTTAGGTGGAATGCCAATTGGATTTTTTGATGATTTAGGAATTCCAACTTTTACAGGAAGAAAAGGTGATAAGCCGGTTAAAGCATCTGTAGATCCAGTAAAACAACTATCGGATGGATCAGATATTACTCAACCACCAGAACATATCGTACCGAAAGTTGATCCGGCAATGGCTGATTTCTTGCTTGGACAGAGAACACTGCAAATTTGGATTGATGGAGGAGAACTAAATGTAGGTGCTACAACAAAAGACGTTGTTAATATTACAAAAGCTAGAGATGAAATAAATAAAAGATTCTTGATATCTGCAATTAATTGGCAGATAGAAGGCGTATCTTTGGATAATTTGAATCGTGTAAAAGCTACAAAGGACTTTATAGGATTTGAAAGACAGAAAAGAGCAGCTAAGAATGCATTAACAATTTTGCCAGCAGATAGAGAAACGCAAGGTGTATTAGAGGCGTTTTTGGCATATGTAACATTAGGAAATGGAAGCTGGAATTTTGATAATTCTGCTATGATGGTGTATCGAGTTCAGACTTGGCTTGAAAAGTGGAAAAAAACAATTATTCAGACTGTAAATGTTTTTGATAATCAATCAGTAGATTATCAAGATTGTGCGATTGCTACTGAAATGATACGAGAGATAATGCAAGGAGTGTTTACAGGAACAAAAGTTGAAGGTATTCCAACAACAAATCTGATGGCTAAAAATCTGAAAAAAACTGTACAAAATTCACATTGCACAGAATGGAATTCGCTTGTGAGTATGCTTTTGAATAATGATGAAAAAGTAAAAGATGTGATTACGCAGTATTACAATATTATTCAAGGTAACCTGAAGTCATCGCAAGTGTTTATTAGAGCGACAGAATTTAATTCTGACGTACGCAAAGTTCAGAAGGTCAAGTTATTGATACCAGATGAACAAATTCTGTTAAATGATCCAATTCCACAACGTCGAGAAATTCGTGAGATATATGAAAAGATATATACGCGTATTCCAAAAGTTGCAGAAGCGGAAAAAGAAAAAGCAAACCGTATACTGGAACAAATCGGTACATATTTGGATTATGAGGATATTGATGATGAAGATATAGAAGATTTGATTGATAAAATAAAGGACTTTTATGAGACTGCAAGCAATTCATTAGTTAATATTCATGGTAATATTCAGGTCCTAGATGGAATAAAAAAAGATGCTAAGACCATATCAGTAGCTTTTGGCGAGGTGGAGAAGGGCATTGCAAGTACAGATGATTTAGATACATTGCTGATGTTCTCGAAAGATCCTTTGACGAAGCTTGAGCGTGTATTATCAATATTACAGACAGTACAAAAGGATATTGAATATGTTGCACGAGATGTTGAAAAAAGAAGAGGCAATATTTTTGTAGATAATGGTGGTGACTTGAGTACGAGATATGCAGAATCACGCAATAAGATTGAGTCAGATAGTAAGACTGTTATGGATTGGAAGGTGATGTAATGCTAGTAGATTTATTAGATCAGAGCATAATTGCTATGAAGGAAATATATGAATTAGAAAAATCTTCTAATGACGTACAAAAACAGGAAAAAAACGATAAGATTTTCTCTAATGTCGTAAGTGAGAATCATCTGATGGTTAATGCTGTTACAAACAGTATGTCTCAATTGGGATTTGTTATCTCGCAGGAAACTAGTGGAAGGGTTATTGGATTGCTTAAATCATCGAGCGATGCAGTATCGAGAGGATTAATACAAGAATCTACGGCTAATTATTTGCAAAAGGAAGTATTTACTATTAAGAAAGCAATACTTCAAGAATGGTCAGACTACTATCATAAAGTGGCAGACCAAAAGATAAATATGCTTCAGACTATAAAAGGTATTGCACCAGAGCGAGAAAAAGTAGATTATGCATCCAATAAAATTAAATTAGGAGCTTCTTGGGATTTTAAACAGGATAATCTGGACAAGATGGAAAAAGGGTTACAGGAAGCAGACGAGATAATAAATAGTTTGGGTTTTGGAGAAGATGGTGCCGAAATTATTGCATTCCTCAAGAAAGTGGCATCTGGAAAAGCAAGTGTTCATGATTTAACCACAGATATATTAAATTGGTTGATGGAGAACAACATGACATCCAAACTTGCAGTTAGCTTTAAATAAAGGTGGTAATGAATCGTATGGATTTAAATAGTAAACATTCATGTGATTTTTCCTATCATAACATAACAAGAAGTCAGATCTCGATTGATAAATACAATGGCGAGAGTAAGCGGATTAATATACCGGAAAAGATTTCAGGACAGGAAGTAGTAGAAATAGGAGAAAAAGCATTCTCGAACAATTTAATAATTGAGCATATACAATTACCTGATTCAATATTAAGAATCAACGATTTTGCTTTTTTTGGATGTCGTAATTTAAGAAAAGTAAAATTTGGATTAGGTATTAGAAAAATTGGAGATAATGCATTTGCTGAGTGTGAGTCACTGCAAGACATACAGATTCGTTCGGAAATGGATTGTATCGGTGCTAATGCATTTACATTATCAAGTATTGAATCTGTTGAAATAAACACTATAGAGGATTTACGAGAAGAAAGTTTTTCTCTGTGTAG
>OGGB01000642.1_pt1 | contig 28473 bp, 17 predicted proteins | sample 1571111 | NCBI WGS metagenome assembly OGGB01 (sample SAMEA2582067, study PRJEB24529) | metagenome | biome: Human gut stool | place: China | collected 2011
AGGCAAAGATTTGCCCTAAGTGTGGAGCACTTAATGGTAAGCCAGCTGGTAATACCAGATATTTAGCTATTATCGGTATGGTAATCATGTTATTAGGCGGATTGCTTCCATTTGTTCAGTCAAATGAAGAACTTATGGACGGTTATACACCTAAGGCATACTCATTTGGTTTCATGAATATCAGCGTTATATTTATGTGGTATCTTTTTATGTTGCTTATCGTTGCTGGTATTCTTTTAGTTGTTGCTAAGAAAGAAAAATTATCAATTGTAACATCAGTACTTGCTACAGTTGTTGCATTTGTATCTATGTTTGCATTCCAGTTCTCTAGTACAGATGGTAAAACTAAGACTGGTGCATTAAAGTATGTATACCATAATGTATCTGATTTATTATCAAACGGATATGGTGGTAATACTTATTCAATCGGTTCAGGTGTATATGTTATCATACTTGGACTTATCGTTGCTATCATAGGTGTATTCTGGGATGTTGTTAAGTTATTCAAGAAGGATCTCGGAGTAGATAGCAAGTATTTATCTAACTCATTAAATCAGAGTATTACGCAGAAGATGTTCTACTACAGAGGATTCTATATTATGTTCCTCCCAGTATTTATCATGATAGTATTATTCTTCTACTGGCCAATGTTAGGATGTCGTTATGCGTTCACATCATATGTATTAGCTAACCCATATTATATAGGTATTTTCCACTTCCAGACTATGTTAAGATTCGATACATATTTCTGGCAGGCATTTAGAAATACACTTGTATTATCAATCGTTAAGTTAATACTTAATACAGGTGCCGCAGTTATTATCTCACTTCTTCTTAACGAGATTACTAACATGGCATTCAAGAAATCAGTACAGACAATCATCTACTTACCTCACTTCATGTCTTGGGTTGTAGTTGCTGCTGTATTTAAGATGATTCTTTCAGTTAACAGCTCAGGTGTTGTTAACGGTGCTTTAATTAACATGGGACTTATCGATAATCCTATCGATTTCCTTGGTAGTTCTAAGTACTGGACAGGCACATTCTTCATGATGAACGTATGGAAGGATACAGGATGGGGAACTATTCTTTTCCTTGCTACATTATCAGGTATCAGCCCAGATCTTTATGAGGCTGCTCAGATTGATGGTGCTAACAGATTTAAGAGACTTATATATATAACTCTTCCTGCTTTAGCTAACACAATCATCACAGTATTTATTCTTAACCTTGCTAAGGTTATGAACCTTTTCGAATCAGTATTCGTTACACAGAGTGCTGGTACATACGATGTATCACAGGTATTACAGACATACGTATACAACAAGACTTTCTCAGCTTCATTCTCTGATTACGGTTATACAACAGCCGTAGGTCTGTTTAAGTCATTTGTAGGTATGATTCTCGTACTTGGTTGTAACTACGCAAGTAAAAAAGTCCGTGGACGTGGAATTGTATAGGAGGTTAGACGATGAGTGAAGAACAGTTAGTTTATAAAAAGAAAAAGAAAAAATTTAAGATCTTCCCAATAGTCAATGTAATCTTCTTTATATTGGTTTCATTGTTAATTCTTTTCCCTATGTGGAAGGTTATTGTAGATTCATTTGATGCTCATTCAGCAACAAGTTTTAGATGGTGGCCAAATGCATTCTCTGTAGGTGGTTATAATGCTATTTTATCAAGATCAGCTTTATATAGTCCATTTGTTATCTCAGTAGTAACAACATTAGTTGGTACATTCATGGGATTGTTGCTTGCTACACTTGGTGGTTACGTTCTTATTCAGTGGGATATGCCAGGAAGAAACTTCTTTGCATATATGTTATTATTCACAATGATTTTCGATGGTGGTATGGTTCCTAAGTACTTAGTTATGCAGAACTTACACTTACTTGATACATTGTGGGCAGTAATCTTACCTATGTCTATCAACGTATATAACTTAGTACTTATGAGAAACTTCTTTGAAGGTATTCCAGAATCACTTTTCGAAGCTGCTCAGATTGATGGATGCTCACCTATGGGTATATTCTTTAAGATTGTGTTACCACTTTCTAAGGCTGCCCTTGCTTCAATCGGTCTTATGTTTGCCGTAACATTCTGGAATGATTATACAAACTTCAAGATTTATATCAGAACAGATAAGTTATACAACTTCCAGATTAAACTTCGTAACATGGTTATGGATAGTAATATTCCTAACGACGATTCAGTAGATCCTAACACTATTGCTAATGCATCTACAGTTGTTGCTATCTTACCTTTCATGATCATCTATCCATTCTGCCAGAAGTACTTTGTACAGGGTGTTAATGTAGGTGCCGTTAAGGAGTAATGAGCATTGTTATATAACATATATGGTGATGTACGGAAGTTATTATATTGAATATGACTTATGTTAAAATTAAAAGGCGGAAATGGTAATACCATTTCCGTCTTTTTTGTTTTATCGGACTTTTTATATGTAGTAATAGCATAGTCAGTATGATAAAATTAGAAAATAGAAATAGAGTAAAGATAGTGAAGATAAGGTGGTGTATGATGAGAAAGTTAGTAGATGCGATTTATCTTGAGAATATAGACGATGTCAGAACTATACTTGAAAACGAACCAGGGCTTATAGATGAAAAAGATGAGCATGGTGTGCTTATGGCACTTCTTGCAGCTAAGACAGGTAATATTGAGCTTGTTAAATATATTGTAGAATATTCAAGAGCAAGCATGAACATCCATGATGACAACAATAAAAACATGTTACACTATGCGGCTATGTCAGGTGATGTAAAAACCTGTAAGTATCTTGTAGAAAGGGTAGGTATGTCACCATTATCAGGTGATATAAATTTACTTACACCATTTGAGATTGCACATAAGAATCATTTTATTGAGCTGGAAGAATATTTTGAGCAGGCAGTAGGGCACAAGCTGTCTGATATGTATCACAATCCTATAAGGACAGGAATGTATCCAGATCCATCTATTGTCAGAGTTGGTGAAGATTATTATATGGTTAATTCATCATTTATATTCTATCCTTGTATTCCAGTATCACATTCAAAGGATCTTGTGCACTGGAAGATTATAGGATATGCGATAACTAATCCTGAATGGGCTGGGATTAATGAACTTGAAGGAGGAAGAGGATACTGGGCACCTGATATATCTTACTATAAAGGTAAGTTTTATATTACAGCTACATACAGGCTGAATGATACAGGCAATGTATATAGAAAACAGATAGTAGTAAGCTCAGAACATCCAGAAGGACCATACAGCAAGCCGGCAGTTATAGATGAGGATGGTATAGATCCATCTATATTCAATGATGAGGATGGAAGAAGATATATGCTTCTTAACAGAGGTGCCAGAATATTCGAGCTGAACGAGGATGCAACAAAGCAGATATCAAAGGCAGAGCTTCTATATTATGGAGACAATAAAAGAGCACCAGAGGGACCACATCTTTTAAAGAAAGATGGCTGGTATTATCTGTTTGAGGCTGAGGGAGGAACTGGACCTGGACATAGAATAACTGTTTCAAGAAGCCGTGAATTAAAAGGAATATATGAGCCTTGTCCTTATAATCCTATTATGAGACAGAATAATCCAGATGAGATCATACAAAGATGTGGACATGGCAAGCCAGTACAGACACAAAACGGTCAGTGGTATATGGTTTACTTATGTGGCAGAAAAATAGGTGATGGCTACAGCATATTAGGAAGAGAAACAGCACTTGATCCTATAACATGGACTGCTGATGGATGGCCTATAGTAAATAATCTTAATGGACCAAGTGCCCTGCAGGTTAAGCCGGATCTTCCAGAAACAATATGGGAAGCAGAAGCAGATGATGATTTTAATGAGTCATCACTAAGTAATGAATGGTGGTTCTCAAGAGTTCCTGAGATGGATGGAATAAAGCTTGCAGATTCACATGTATATGTAAAGGGAAGTGAGTATGATCTTGACTCAATGAAATCAAGAAATATACTCCTTAGAAGACAGAAGCATTTTAAGTTTGATGCTATATGTTGTATGAAGATGCCAGAGCTATATCCGGGTCAGAACTGTGGAATGACCTGCTATTATGATGAGAATACTTATATTAAGTTTGCAGTATTTGCTACACTTGATGAAGAACCAAGGCTGATGTTAAATATAGTTGAAAAAATCGGCGAAGAAGTTATTACACATGAAGGCATAATGGTTGATAACAGCAATCCTTACATATATCTTAAGTGTGAGACAAATTATCTAAGACGCGTATTTTCATATAGTTATAATGAAAAGGACTATAAAAAAGTAGCTGCACTAGACAATGTATATTATCTATGTGATGAAGGCTATAATAAGGGAAAAAGATTTACCGGGGCAATGATAGGTATGTATGCATTTGCTGGAACATATGGAAGCCAGTATACAGATGCTGAAGGAAGACATGGAACAGATGAATATTATGCAGTATTTGATTATTTTAAATATATAGAAAAGTAGATTTAAAATTATATAATGTAAGCAAAATATCAGGAAATGGAGAAATAATATGATAATTAACAGAGATGCAGAATTAGAAAAAAATATATTTTCAAAATTATCAGACATTGATAATATCATGCATAAGAAAGATGCATATGCACTTGGATTAAGACTTAATGCGCTTTCTTCTCTTTGCAGGGCATTAAGAACTAAGGAAGCAGTGGGTGCGCTTACAGCTGCACTTGATAAGCTGGAAGCTGATTATTTTACAGGTGATATTAGTGTGGATGGACTTAAGAGCTTTATGCCAGGTACTGCGTTATATACAGCTTATGATTTTACAGGTGATGAAAAGTATAAGAATGCAGCAGTAAAGCTTGCAGAAGGCTTTAAGAATCTTTCAAGAAATGATAAGGGATATTTCAAGGATGAAGATGAAAAGAAGTGTCTTTGCAAGGCATACATGTATGAACCATTTTATATGGCATATGAGACAAAGGATGGCGGAAAAGAGCAGTATAACGATGTTATAGCCCAGTATAATGCAATGAATGATGAGCTTTTTGCAACAGCTAAATATTCAAAGGATACAGACAAGGCTTTAAGAAGTCTGTCAATATATGCAGCAGCACTTATTGATACTATGGAAGTCATGGATCAGATGATATATGAAATATATAGGAAGATGCAGGATTATTATAAAGCATCAGTAAAAGCTGTATTAGAAGCCGGATACGGTGTTGATGGCTTTGAGGATATGGATGATGAAACAGAGCTTATGTTTGCATATGCTGTATTAAAGGGCTGCAGAATGAAGGCTGTCCATACAGAAAAATACGAAGGAACAGTATTAGGTGTATGTGATAAGGTTATGTCTGGTGAGATATTCACAGACGAGGATGATAAGGCTGATGATAATATAGTCAGCATGGCAGCATTAGTATACAGTGAAACAGTCAGAAACAGAGAATATCAGGATTATGGCCGTGGTAAGGGAGGAGCATTATGGAGTTAGTATTGGTAACTAATACAGCAAGAAGTGCTGTTGTGGAATTAACAGAAGCAGGAAAGTATTATTCAGAAAAGGAATATGATATTTACGTAAATGGAGAGCATTTTGCACATACAGATAAGCAGATAACATCATTATATGGTTTTAAGCCGGATACAGAATATGAGATAACTGCGGTGTATGATGGAAAAGAATATGGACCAGTAGTATTTCGTACAGATTATGAGTTTGTTACTCTTAATGTAAGGGACTTTGGAGCATATGGTGATGGAAAACATGATGATACCAATGCCATACAGTGTGCTATTATGGCATCTAAGAAGAATACAAGAGTGCTTGTTCCAGAAGGTACATATAGAATATCAAGTATATTCTTAAAGGATGATCTTACACTTGAGCTTGCTAAGGGAGCTACATTATTAGCTTTCACAGATAGAGAAAAATTCGCTATTCTTCCAGGAATGATTGAGTCATATGATGAAAAGTCAGAATATAATCTTTCTTCATGGGAGGGTAATCCTGTAGATTCATTTGCAGCTATTATATGTGGACTTAATGTTAAGAATGTAACAATAACAGGAGAGGGTACTATAGACGGTGGTACAACACATGATAACTGGTGGAAGAACTGTAAGGTACGTAATATTGCATGGAGACCTAATCTGTTCTTTATTAATCATTGTGAATATGTAACATTACAGGGAATTACTGTACAGAATTCGCCATGCTGGACACTTCATCCATATTTCAGTAATCATCTTAAGTTTATAGATGTTAAGATTAAAGCACCGGCTGATTCACATAACACAGATGGTTTAGATCCGGAAAGCTGTGATGATGTACTTGTACTTGGAACATATATTTCAGTTGGTGATGATTGTATAGCTATTAAGTCAGGAAAAATATATATGGCTGAAAAGTACAATATTCCAACTACTAATATGATAGTAAGACAGTGCTGTATGAGAGATGGACATGGTGCCGTAACAGTTGGTAGTGAGATAGCCGCAGGAGTTATGGATGTTCATATTAAAGATTGTATGTTTATGAATACTGATAGAGGACTTAGGGTTAAGACAAGAAGAGGAAGAGGAAAACGTTCAATTCTTGATGATATTTCATTTGAGAATATCGATATGGATAACGTTATGACACCTTTTGTTGTTAACAGCTTCTACTTCTGTGATCCAGATGGTAAGACAGAATATGTCGGCTCAAGAAAGCCACTTCCAGTAGATGACAGAACACCATCCATAAAGAAATTCGTATTTAAGAATATCAATGCAAAGAACTGTCATGTAGCAGGAACATATATATGTGGTCTTCCAGAAAGCAAGATAGAAGAACTTGTATTTGAAAATATTAATATAACATATGCTGATAATGCAAAGTCTGGAGTTGCAGCCATGATGTTAGGTTGTGATGAGGCAAGCAGACAGGGTATGGTAGTAAGTAATATAAAAAATCTTATATTAAAAAATGTACATGTTACCGGCTGCGATGGCGAAGAAATCATCGCTGACAATGTAGATGCAATAGTAAAAGAATAAGCCGGAATGTATGAAAGCAGGTGAGAAAATTGAATCTGAAAGCACCTAAAGGAATAGATGTTGAAAGCTGGTTTATAGAATGTTACAGAAAACATCAGGGACATCCCATGCAGATATTATTAGGTCTTTATAAAGGAAATTATCATAAGTTTTTTCTTGCAGTTGTATTTTTCGTTATAAAGCACGCTCCAGTATGGGTGCTCCCAATAGTTACAGCTAATATCATAAATGATATTACAAGCGGTTCACCAGAAACATATCAGAATATACTGATTCAGGCTGTTATAATGGTGGCACTTGTAGCAATGAATGTGCCAATGAATTATATGTATACAAGATATAAATCGTTAGCAACAAGGTATGCAGAAACGGGACTTCGTAAAGCACTTGTACGTAAGCTGCAACAGCTTTCAATATCATATCATAAGGAAACACAGTCAGGACGATTGCAATCCAAGATTATGAGAGATGTTGAGGCAGTAGAAACGCTGTCAACGCAGATGTTTTTAAGTATACTTAGTATTGCCTTAAATATAGGAATAGCGCTTATGGTAACAGTAAATAAGAGTATGGTTGTATTCATATTCTTTCTTCTTACAACACCAATAGCAGCCGCCACTATGGTATTCTTTAGAAACGTCATGAAGAAAAGAAATACTGAGTTCCGTAAGGAAATGGAAGAAACTTCTGCAAGAGTTATGGAAATGGTAGAACTTATTCCTGTGACGCGTGCACATGCACTTGAAGAAGAGGAAGTGCAAAAAATGAGTGGACAGCTTTTTGCAGTTGCAGAAAAAGGATACAGACTTGATGTCATACAGGCACTGTTTGGTTCTGTTGGATGGGCGATATTTCAGGTGTTTCAGGTAATATGTCTTGGATTTACCGGTTTTCTTGCTATTAAAGGAACAGTAATGCCAGGTGATATAACACTTTATCAGAGTTATTTTGCAACTATAGTAAGCCAGGTATCATCACTTATGTCGCTGATACCTACTATAGCAAAAGGTATAGAATCAGTGAATTCTATAGGTGAGGTGCTGCTTGAAGAGGATATAGAGCATAACGAAGGAAAAGAAGTTCTTGATGATATAGAAGGAGAATTCGATTTTAAAAATGTTATGTTCAGATATAACAATATAGACAGGCCAGTATTGCATGAGCTCAATCTTCATGTTGATAAAGGTGAAACAATAGCTTTAGTTGGAGAGTCCGGAGCCGGCAAGTCTACAATATTGAATCTTGTTATTGGCTTTAACCTTGCTAATAAGGGTGAGGTGCTTGTAGATGGACATGATATGAATAAGATTGATTTAAGATCATATAGAAAACATATAGCAGTTGTTCCGCAGACATCTATACTTTTTTCAGGTACGATAAGGGATAATATAACATATGGTACAGAAAATGTGGATGATGCTACACTTGATGAAGTAGTAAAAGCTGCTAATCTTACAGATCTTATAGAATCTCTTCCAGATGGACTAGATACTATGGTTGGAGAGCATGGAGGAAAGCTGTCTGGTGGACAAAGACAGAGAATATCCATAGCAAGAGCACTTATCAGAAATCCGAAGGTTATAGTCCTGGATGAGGCAACATCTGCTCTTGACAGTATATCAGAAAAGCTTATTCAGGAAGCTCTTAACAATCTTACAAAGGATAGGACAACATTTATAGTTGCACATAGATTATCAACCATAAAAGATGCAGACAGGATAGCTGTTATAGCTGATGGTCACTGTGTTGAGTATGGCACATATGATGAACTTATGGAACTTAAGGGTGAATTCTATCAGATGAAGAAAATACAATCATAAATTAAAAGCCGTTAACATCAAGTGTGTTAACGGCTTTTTGTAACGTATAAGCTGATTATAACTGTTAGTTGAACTATTAATTATTAGTTTAACTGTTAACTATTAGTTATTAATCCAGATTCTTAATGTAGAAATTAACTTTTCCTTAGTATCAGAATCAAGCTTAGATACTAACTGCATAATCTCGTTATCAAGTGCTGTGTTCTGGTAGTTCTTATCAACACTGCCAGCAAGATAATCAAGAGAAACACCAGTAAGTTCTGCATAGTATGAAAGCATTCTTAATGTCATAAGATTACGTCCATTTTCTACGTTACTGATATAACCAGGTGTTACATCGAGAGCCTTTGCTACATCTTCCTGTGTTAATCCCTGAGAAATTCTTAACTTTTTAACTTTTGCTCCTAAATCGCTATCCATAGTAGACCTCCATTAATAATTATAAATTGTTAGTGTTAGTTTTATATAGTATCAGATAGGGGATATACATCACTATAGCAATGTATGATATCTGATATTTTAAAATTAGATGTTACTTTATTACTTCTTGTTAGCTCTGTATCTTGCTGTAGAATCAAGAATCTTCTTACGGATTCTTAAGTGTGTTGGAGTTACTTCAAGTAACTCATCTGTATCAATATAATCAAGTGCCTGTTCAAGACTTAATATCTTAGGTGGTACAAGTCTTAATGCTTCGTCAGCACTAGAAGAACGTGTGTTAGTAAGATGCTTTGTCTTACATACATTAACTTCAATATCTTCTGTTCTTGGGTTCTCACCGATGATCATACCAGCATATACCTTTTCGCCAGGTCCTATGAATAAAGTACCTCTGTCCTGTGCGTTGAAAAGACCATAAGTAACAGCTTCGCCATCCTCATAAGCAATAAGCGAACCAGTTTTTCTGTAAGATATATCACCCTTGTATTCTTCGTAGCCTTCAAAAGAAGTGTTTATAATACCATTTCCCTTAGTATCAGTAAGGAACTCGCCTCTGTAACCGATAAGACCACGAGATGGAATAGAGAACTGAAGTCTTGTATATCCTCCGTTGATAGGAGTCATACCAAGAAGCTCACCCTTTCTCTGGCTTAACTTCTGGATAACAGAACCAGTGAATTCATCTGGAACATCGATATAAGCAAGTTCCATAGGCTCAAGCTTCTTTCCTCTTTCATCTGTATGATAAAGAACTTCTGCCTTACTTACCGCGAATTCATAGCCTTCACGACGCATGTTTTCGATAAGAACTGAAAGATGAAGTTCTCCACGTCCTGATACCTTGAATGAGTTCTCTGAACCAGGATTTTCTTCTACTCTTAAACTTACATCAGTGTTAAGCTCCTTGAAAAGTCTGTCACGGATATGTCTTGATGTAACAAACTTACCTTCTTTACCAGCAAGAGGACTATCGTTTACCATAAAGTCCATAGAAAGAGTAGGTTCAGATATCTTCTGGAACGGAATAGCAACAGGGTTCTCAACAGAACAGAGTGTATCACCAATCTTAAGATCTGCAATACCAGATACAGCAACGATGTCACCAAAGCCAGCTTCATTAACCTCTACCTTGTTAAGTCCGTTGAATGTGTAAAGCTTAGTTACACGGACTCTCTTTCTTAAATCAGGATCGTGGTGGTTGACAATAGCGACCTCCTGATTAACCTTAATCTTACCATTCTCAATCTTACCTACACCGATACGTCCAACGAATTCGTTGTAATCAATAGTAGATATAAGCATCTGGGTATCAGCATCAGGATCACCCTCTGGTGCTGGAATGTTGTTAATAATACATTCAAATAAAGGCTGCATATCCTTTCTTTCATCGTTAATGTCAGCCATAGCGTAGCCTGACTTTGCAGATGCAAATATAAAAGGACAATCAAGCTGTTCTTCGTTGGCATCAAGATCTATGAATAATTCAAGAATCTCATCTATAACCTCAGTAGGTCTTGCTTCTGGTCTGTCAATCTTGTTAATACATACAATTACAGAAAGATTTAAATCAAGTGCCTTCTGAAGTACGAACTTAGTCTGTGGCATAACGCCTTCAAATGCATCTACTACAAGTACAACACCGTTAACCATTTTTAATACACGTTCAACCTCACCGCCAAAATCAGCATGGCCTGGAGTATCAATGATATTAATCTTAGTGTCTTTATAGTGAATAGCAGTATTCTTTGAGAGTATAGTAATACCTCTTTCACGTTCAATATCGTTAGAATCCATAACACGTTCAGCAACTTCCTGGTTAGCACGGAAAGTACCACTCTGTTTAAGAAGTTCATCTACAAGAGTTGTTTTACCATGGTCAACGTGGGCAATAATAGCGATATTACGAATATCTTCGCGTTTAGTCTTCATTATAGTATCCTTTCATTAATAATCTGCAGCTATAGTGTATCTGGTGTAAGCTTTACATTATGTTTACGTAAAGAAATGTATCAGATAACAAATATAGTTACATGAATCAAATAATACATCATATCTACCAACAATATATATTATACACTAGCTGGTTATGATTAGCAACTTTTATATTCTATCACAAAGCTTATAAAATACAATAGTATAAATACTAAAAATATTGTACATTATTTGATACATAATTAACCGGACATTACTATAACACGAAATTATATATAAGTATACCGGTATACTTATATGTTTTAAAAAAAATACATAGATTTAAAAAATATCTGAAACATTAAAAAAAATAAAAATATTAATTTGCATAAAGCTGTATAAATGTAGTAATATAGCGGTGTTGGAACATAATCTATGTAATTATTAACCCACATATTTAATAATATTTAAAAAAAAATAATAATTTGTACACAACTTCTTCAAAAAAAATGTGTAATATTACAGCTGAATTAAACATATACATATGGAGAATAAAAATAAAGCACATGATTGCTTCTATATATCATATTAATCATCAGGAAGCAGTCAAAGAAGGGAGAAATACTTATGCTTGATAAGGTAATTGAAAACAACAGGGTATGCATCATAGGAGAAGTGGTATCAGAATTCACGTTCAGCCACGAAGTATTTGGAGAAGGCTTTTATATTGCCAATGTATCTGTAAACAGACTTAGTGATATGGTGGATATTATTCCACTTATGATAAGTGAAAGACTTATAGATGTCACTAAAGACTACAGAGGAAGAAAAATAGAGGTGTCAGGTCAGTTCAGATCTTATAACCGCCATGAGGGTGTTAAGAATAAGCTTGTACTTTCTATTTTCGTAAGAGAGTTAAGATTTATAGAAGATGACGAAGTTCCAGAAGAACAGTCAAAATCAAATCAGATATTTCTTGATGGTTATGTATGTAAACCACCTATATATAGAAAGACACCACTTGGAAGAGAAATCGCTGATATTCTTGTCGCAGTAAACAGACCATATGGAAAGTCTGATTACATACCATGTATTGCATGGGGAAGAAATGCAAGATTTGCAGGTGGTCTTGAAGTAGGAAGCCATCTTCAGATATGTGGAAGAGTACAGTCAAGAGAATATACAAAGAAAATAGGTGAAGAAGAGGTTGAAAAGAGAGTAGCCTATGAAGTGTCTGTAAGCAAGATAGATCTTGTTGAGGATGAAGAATAGATTATGGTTTTGTATGACTATGTACAAAGCATATATAAATAAGAAATAAAAAGTCAGAATGGTTGACAATGATATATACAAGTGTTATATTCATGTTAACTTTTTAATTCTACGAAGTAGAGGTCGCACGATTCAATAGTAACTGTACTGATGTCCCCAAGCATATGATGTGCAGCGAAAGGGGAGAGTGCCGAAGCAGATTATGTGGGAAGTTATCTGCTGGGCGTAAGATTAATAATCTTATGACTGTCATTATAGACATGTTTATGTCATATGATGGAGGGCTACGCAAGGATTTCTGATTTTTTAAATGAATTCTTTTAAGCCGGTCTGTCATGGAACCGGCTTTTTTTAATGCTGATGAATGAAAATAAACTTTTATTCATTATATCTGGCTTTGGGTGCTACCGGAATAGAATTGAAATAATATAATAATACAACGGATAAACGTTGGAATGGAGGATTTATGTCAATATTTACAGGTGCAGGTGTTGCTATTGTCACACCTATGAAAGCTAATGGAGAGATTAACTATGATAAGCTTGCAGAGCTTCTTGATTTTCAGATTAACAATTCAACAGATGCAATAGTTATCTGCGGAACAACTGGTGAATCTGCAACAATGACAGAAAAAGAGCATGTTGAAGCTATAAGGTTTACAGCAGATTATGTTAAGAAGAGAGTTCCAGTTGTAGCAGGAACAGGCTCTAACTGTACACAGACAGCAGTAGAACTGTCAAAGGAGGCACAGGCAGCTGGTGTTGATGCCTGCCTTGTAGTTACACCATATTATAACAAGGCATCACAGAAGGGCCTTATAGAACACTATACAACAATAGCCAAATCAATCGATCTTCCTATTATCATGTATAACGTTCCAAGCAGAACAGGATGTAATATACTTCCAGAAACAGCAGTTAAGCTTGCAAAGGAAGTTGATAATATAGTAGCTATAAAAGCAGCAACAGGTAACCTTTCACAGGAATCTAAGACAATGATGTTAGCAGAAGGCTGTCTTGATATGTATTCAGGTGAAGACGGACTTATCGTACCTCTTATGTCTATCGGTGCTAAGGGTGTTATATCTGTATTATCAAATGTTGCACCAAAGCAGACACATGACATATGTGCTGAGTTCTTTGCTGGAAATGTTGAGAAGAGCCGCCAGTTACAGTTTGAGGCGCTTGAGCTTGTAGACGCTTTATTCTGTGAGGTTAACCCTATTCCAGTTAAGACAGCTCTTAATCTTATGGGTATGGAAGTAGGACCACTCAGAATGCCTCTTTGCGAAATGGAGGAAGCTAACCTTGATAAGTTAAAGACAGCACTTAAGAATTATGGACTTATAAAGTAATGTAAGAAGCTATAATTTGGCAGATAAAAGAAATGTACGAACACAAACATTGAAATAATAAAGAAAATAATGTATGGAGGCTATGATAATGACAAGAATTATTATGCATGGCTGTAATGGACATATGGGAAGAGTTATTACAGACCTTGTAAGCAAAGATGATGAATGTAAGATAGTAGCAGGAATTGATCCATTCGACGATGGACATAATGATTATCCAGTATTTGCATCAGTTAAGGACTGCGATGTAGAAGCAGACGTCATAATTGATTTTGCAGCAGCAAAGGCAGAAGATGCACTTCTTGATTATTGTGAGGAAAAGCAGATTCCGGTTGTAGTATGTACAACAGGTCTTACAGATGAGCAGATTGAACATGTAAGAAAGACAGCCTGCAAAGTAGCAGTTCTTAAGTCTGCTAATATGTCACTTGGCATTAATATGCTTATGAAGCTTTTACAGGATGCCACTAAGATACTTTCGCCAGCAGGATTTGATGTGGAGATAGTTGAAAAGCATCATAATAAAAAGGTTGATGCACCAAGTGGTACAGCACTTGCACTTGCTGATTCCATAAAGGAAGTGCTTGGTGATGATTACTATTACAAGTATGACAGAAGCCAGGAAAGAGCAGCAAGAGATCCTAAGGAAATAGGTATCAGTGCAGTCCGTGGAGGTACTATTGTAGGTGTTCATGATGTTATCTTTGCAGGGGAAGATGAAGTTATAGAATTCACTCATACAGCATATTCTAAGTCAGTATTCGCTAAGGGTGCGATAGAAGCAGCTAAGTTCCTTGCAGGTAAGAGTGAAGGAATGTATGATATGTCTGATGTTATAGCAGCAAGATAGCATATAAACAATATCAAATAATCAGGTATTGAATTATAAAATTTGCAATAAATAAGTGCCTATTATATTTTAATCATATGATAGACACTTATTTTGCTATGCTCATATTAAATTATTAAGATTTAACGTATAGTATTTAATCTCCTCAGCAACAGTGAACCCCTCTGACCTATAAAGATTAACCGCAGGTATATTAGTGCCTGAAACATGAAGAATAAGAGGAAGTTTATGATAATTGCTTTTATTTTTCCAATCTTTTATGAATTCTGATAATAAATGTCTGGCATAACCGCATTTTCTCATATCAGGAGCAGTCCATACATCATGTATACATATGTGTGTATCGAAGATGTCAAATGCAACTGATGATATAAGCTCGTCAGTTGCGTTTGATACAAGCTGATATTCGTCATCATATTTTAATAGTTCCAAGGTATCAGGAAGAGAGGAAAGAGCAGCGGGTTCTGTATATTCCTGTGTGTTGTGCAAAGACATAAGATAATCACTATAGGCATATTTTATATTAATAGTGCCTGCATTGGAACTATCAATGAAATTATCTTTTATAGATGCGACATATCTTATATTAATATTGTTAATCTTGCTATTCTTATTGCAGTTGTTATGACTATCAGATATAGAACTGATTGTATTAATAGTATTAATAAGTGCCTGAAATAATCTTATAAAAATATGCTGGCGTCTGTATTCAGGAGCAACCATTGCAGTGATTTCTATAGTTATATTATCTGGTATATTGCCTGTTGTATTATTTAGCTCAGGTTTTAAACAGGAAATAAAGCCGACAAGAGAGTGGGAATCACTTGAAAAAGCGGCAAGCTGTATTAAATCATCTGCTGTATATTCGTCAAAATATGGTTCGTAGCCGCATAGTCTGGAAAGTTTTAATACATCATCATATGAGAATACATTTTCTATACTGATATTAGAATTGGTAATATTATCGGCATATGCGTTATTATAAATATTTGAATTGTTGTTGTGCTTAAGGCTGCAAGCTTTATGATTTACTGACATTGTTTGATCCCCTTGGCTGGCGTTATTGTTTATTATTTGTATATCATTTAGATGACATTGATTCGTTATTGTTCATAGTGGCTGAATTTTGAACAGTAACGCAATTTGTTAATATGATGTAAATTTTATTCGAAAAATATTGTAGCAAATTAAAAGATAATGTACAATAATAGTTAATATTTGTTTTATATTACAAGCAGATACGAATAAACAGCTATGTTTCACAGCATATTAAGTGGAATGTGAATAATAGAAAGGGCGATTTATGAGTAAAGTAGCAATATTAACAGACAGCAATAGCGGTATTACACAGGCACAGGCTAAGGATATGGGTGTTACAGTTATACCTATGCCTTTTTTTATAGATGGTGTGGAATACCTTGAGGATATTAATCTTACACAGGAAGAATTCTATGAAAAGTTAAAAAATGATGCAGATATATCTACATCACAGCCATCTATAGGAACATTGCAGGAATATTTTGATGAATTGTTAAAGGACAATGACGAGGTTGTATTTATACCTATGTCAAGTGGACTTAGCGGTACATGTCAGACAGCAACTATGGTAGCTGGTGATTATGATGGCAAAGTACAGGTTGTCAATAACCAGCGTATATCAGTAACTATGCGCCAGTCGGTTATAGATGCAAAGGCTTTGGCAGATAAAGGAATGAATGCCGGAGAGATTAAGAACATACTTGAGAAACACAAGATGGATTCAAGCATATATATTACTCTTGAGACACTTAAGTATCTTAAAAAGGGAGGAAGGATAACACCTGCGGCTGCGGCAATCGGAACTATGTTAAAGCTTAATCCTGTATTACAGATTCAGGGAGAGAAGCTTGATGCTTTTGCTAAGGCAAGAGGTAAGGCTTCTGCTAAGAAGATTATGCTTAAAGCTATGAAGGATGACTGTGAGAACAGATTTAAAGATTATGCAGCTGAAGCAAAGCTTCATATGGAAGTTGCATATACTGGTAATGAAGAAGAAGCTAAGGAATGGGCTGAGGCTGTAAAAGAAGCATTTCCAGAATATGATTTTCATATGGATCCGCTCTCGTTAAGTGTTGCCTGCCATATTGGATATGGTTCATTGGCAATAGCAGTGTCAGCTTATGTACCGGAGGCAGAATAATGGCAGCACCTTTAAGAAGTGAGATTGATAATGAGTTCAAATGGGCAGTTAATGACATCTACTCATCAGATAATGTGTGGGAGGAAGATTACCAGAAGCTTATTAAACAGGCGGGCGAGCCTTGTGAATATCAGTCTGTTTTAACTGAGTCGGCTGATAATCTTTATAATGTATTAAGGGAATTAAATGATACAGATTATCTTGTTGAGAGATTATATGTATACGCATTTATGAGATATTATGAGGATACAGCTAATTCAATGTATCAGGATATGTCAGGCAGGGCGCAGGCGGCAGCAGCTAAATGTGCAGAAAAGTACGCATTTGTTGAGCCTGCAATATTAAGTATGGATGAAAATGTTCTCTATGAATATTTAAAAGATGACAGACTTAAGCTGTATAAGCATATGATTGATGATATGTTAAGCCAGAAAGAACATTCGCTGTCTGAGAAGGAAGAAGTTCTTCTTGCAAAGGCATCGCAGGTAATGTCTGTTCCTAATGAGATATTCTCCAAATTTAATAACGCAGATGTCCATTTTGGCAGTATAATTGATGAATCTGGGAATAAGGTTGAGCTGACTAACGCAACATATGTAAAATATATGCAGAGCCAGCAAAGAAGTGTAAGAAAAGAGGCCTTTGAGTGTCTTTATAAGGAATATGAGCAGCATATCAATACGCTTGCAGCCTGCTTTTATGGCAACGTAAAACAGGCAGTATTTAATGCTGAAGCAAGAAAATATGAATCAACATTACATATGTATCTGTCTGATTCATTTATTCCTGTAGCTGTATACAAGAATCTTATTAATACTGTAGATGACAATCTTAATCTTATGCACAGATATGTTGATATAAGAAAGAAAGCTTTAGGAGTTGATGAGCTTCATTTTTATGATATATATGCTCCGATGGTAGCGGATTATGAGTGGAAGGTTACCTATGATGAAGCCAGACAGATGGTTCTTGAAGCTTTAGCACCTATGGGCGAGGAGTATGTTGCTAAGGTTAAAGAAGGCTTTGAAACAGGCTGGGTTGATGTATATGAGAATAAAGGAAAGCGAACAGGAGCATTTTCGTGGGGTGCATATGGAACACACCCTTATGTATTTCTTAATTTTTCTGGAACATTAGATGATGTATTTACTATTATCCACGAGATGGGTCACGCAATGCATACATACTATTCTAATTCTAACCAGCCATATATATATGCGGGTTACAAGATATTTGTTGCAGAGGTTGCCTCTACATGTAACGAAGCACTTCTTATGAATTATCTGTTGGAAAGCTGTAAGAATGACAAAGATGATAAGAGAAGAAAATATCTTCTTAACCATTATTTTGAGCAGTTTAAGGGTACTTTGTTCAGACAGACAATGTTTGCTGAATTCGAGATGACAGAACATAAAATGGTCGAAGAAGGCAATGTCCTTACTGCTGACAATCTGTGTGATGTATACAGAAAGCTTAATGAAAAGTATTTTGGAAGTGAGTGTGTTATTGATGATGAGATAGCATACGAGTGGGCGAGAATACCACATTTTTATACTCCATTTTATGTATACCAGTATGCAACAGGATATTCTGCTGCTATTGCGATAGCTGCTGGAATATTAAAGGGCGATAAAAACATTAAGGAAGGATATAGGAAATTCCTTTCAGGTGGCTGCAGCATGCATCCTATAGAGCTTCTTAAGCTGTGCGGAATAGATATGGAAAAACCGGATGTTGTTCAGTCAGCGCTTGATGTGTTTAAAGAACTGCTTACAGAATGGGGTTAAGTTATTAACACATTTTGTTCTATAACCCTGATCTGCAATTTGTTCTATAATCCTAAGAATAGTAAATAGTAAATAGTAAAAGAACCCTGCGGTATAGCAGGGTTCTTTTTTAGAGGTGTAAAATATGATAAACAAAAAATTTAAGTAGTTGTCTGTTAAATAAGGCTCTTATAAAGCTCTGTTATCTCTTCAACGCTTGTTTCTCTTGGGTTACCAGGTCTGCATGCATCATCATAAGCTGACTGTGCAAGGAATGGAATATCCTCTTCTTTAACAATATCTTTAAGATCAGCAGGAATACCAACATCCTGTGACAGCTTCTTAACAGCATCTACAGCAGCTTTTCTGTATTCTTCCTGTGTCATATCATCTGTACCTTTAACACCCATAGCTTTCGCAATATCACGATATTTCTCACCAGTTGCTGGAGCGTTGTATTCCATAACTGTTGGAAGGATAATAGCGTTAGCAACACCGTGTGGTGTATCATAGAGAGCACCAAGTGGGTGAGCCATGGAATGAACAATACCAAGACCTACGTTAGAGAATCCCATACCTGCTATATACTGGCCAAGTGCCATGCCTTCTCTTCCCTCAGGTGTGTTTTCAACAGCACCTCTAAGGCTCTTAGAAATGATTTCAATAGCTTTAAGATGGAACATATCGGATAATTCCCATGCACCAGCTGTGATGTATCCTTCGATAGCATGTGTGAGGGCATCCATACCTGTAGCGGCTGTAAGTCCCTTAGGCATACTTGACATCATGTCAGGATCAACTACTGCAACAACAGGAATGTCATGTGGGTCAACACATACCATCTTACGATTCTTGCTTGTATCTGTGATAACGTAGTTGATAGTAACCTCTGCGGCTGTACCAGCAGTAGTAGGAACAGCAATGATAGGTACAGCAGGCTTCTTAGTAGGAGCAACACCTTCAAGACTTACAACATCTGCAAACTCAGGGTTGTTGATGATGATGCCGATAGCCTTGGCTGTATCCATAGAAGAACCACCACCGATAGCGATAAGATAATCAGTACCGGCATCCTTGAATGCCTGAACTCCAGTCTTTACATTCTCTACTGTTGGATTAGGCTTGATATCTGAATATACTTCATAAGCTAAGTTGTTTTCATCAAGTACATCAAGAACTTTTTTGGTTACACCAAACTTGATAAGGTCTGGATCTGAGCAGACAAAAGCTTTCTTAAATCCCCTTGCAACAGCTTCTGTAGCTATTTCCTTAATAGCCCCCTTTCCATGATAAGATGTACCATTAAGAATAAATCTCTGTGCCATAATAAATATTTACCTCCATTCACGTTTTAATTCATAGTTACATTTTAACACTTTGTCAGAAATATACAAGTAAAAATATCAAAAAATGCAAAATTGTGTCTAAATTCATAAAAAACATTATATATATGTATACAATCGAGCACATAAAACGAAAAAAATGATTATTCATGTCGAAAAAATTGTAATTCATGCAGATTGTTCCACAGACGTGGATTAATTATGTATTATAAGCATAGTATCAGGGAACTGTTATCCAAAGATAAGTCAAAGATAAGTATAAGGGTGAGATTTATTTTTATTCTTTTATTGTAATCTTTATAGATGATGGTTAAAGCGGGAATTAAATAAATACATATAATTTACCAATATATAAGGAGGCGTTAATATGAAAAGGTTTTTGAGTGTACTTTTGTGTACGGCAATGCTGATTACAGCAGTACCGGGGATGTATTATGCACAGGGGTTTGGCAGTCAGACTGTATATGCACAGGAAAAAAGCGACAGTGATATACAGGAAATCGATTACCAGCTTAATGGAGGCCACTATGTAAGTGGATATGAGGCTCCTGTGAATTATCCGGTTCAGGAACTTCCTGATAAAGATAAAATAATTAATCAGGGATATGAGTTTGGAGGCTGGTATGATAATGCACAGTTTGAGGGAGAGCCTGTTACTAAGATTAATCAGGGTGATTATACAGGTGTAGTTGTGCTTTATGCCAGATGGATAGAAAGATATTATTATATTGATATACCTCAGAATGTAGATACAGCTGGTAAGGAAACTGGTGAAATACAGGTTTCTGGACATGCAGGAGGTTTATATGAAAAGGATAAGGTGAGTGTTTCAGTATCATCAGATAATAAGTGGAAGCTTATTAATAAAAATACTTCATATACTGATATTATGCTGGATTATGGTCTTTATCCTGATGGAAACAACGAAGCACTTGTGGATAATTCTATCGTATCAGAGCTTTCTAAAACAAAGCTTGATAACACAAGTAAGTACTTTGTAAGATTAACAGAGGCACCGGAGTATGCTGGTACATATTCAGACAGTCTTACATTTGATATATCCTTTGAAACAACTAATTATAATATAAAGTATGTTACAAACGGAGGAACTCTTTATTCAAAGAATAAGGATGAACAGCAGGGCAGCGTAGAACTGACGGAAGAGACTTTTGAAGCTGGTACTAAGCTTTCGCAGCTTCCATCACCTGGAAAGGAAGGTGCAGTATTTCTTGGCTGGTGTTATGATTCGACATGTACAGATTATGTAAGCTCAGAGGACAGGCTGTTAAGCGATGTAGTGTTGTATGCAGCATGGACTGACACACAGGAGTTAAGGACTGTAAGCCTTGAATCATTTGCAAGAAGTTATGATGTTGATGCAGATAGTTTTTCAATAACTGTAACTGATAAGACAGGCAGTCTTACACAGGATGATGTAAGAAGCCTTATAACAATAAAGAATACAAGTGACCTGTCTGATGAGACATCAGCAGTTGTGTCTGCAAAGGCTGTTTTAGATGGAGAATATACATTTTCAGTAGAAAGCAATACAGGCTGGCAGCAGGGCAGTTCATATCGTCTTGAGCTTAATGATGACAGATTATACTTTACAGGTTATGATACAACTATAAGAGAGTACGATTTTACTGTTTATAAGCCAGAGGTGAAAAATGCCGGGCTGAATAAGGATATAAAGTATATAAGTTCAGGCAGTCTTAGCAATCTTATGGTTGACGGCAAGTCAGTAGATAATATATCTGTTTCTGCCATGACAGTTGGTGTTGATGGAACTATAACAGATTCAACAAAGGTTACCGGAAGCTTTACATATGTACAGGGTACATTAAGCTTAGGAGATAAGATAGCTGTATATGAAGGAAATGTTATTCCTTCACTTGATACAACATCAGTTTCAGATGATGATGTGTCATTTTTTGAGATAATTGCGGTAGATGGAAGCAGTTATTCATACAGGGGACTTGCAGCTAAGGAAATACTTTTCGTTCCTGATGTACTTCCTGTTAATATGATAGATGATAAAGACAATGATGCTGATAACAATAGTGTCACGATAGCACAGGACAAGCTGTCTTATAATAATGATACTAACAGTACAGATGATAATCCGTCACTAGGTGAAAATACAACTATAGATAATGGGGATTATCTGGCTTTATATAGTGATACAGAGGATAATATCCAGTATGCAGTTATAACAGAGGTTTCTAAAACAGATACAGATTATATAATTTTATACAATATGGTTACCTGGGAAGAAGTACAGGCAGCTATGGATATATATCAGACAGACAACATCAAAGGTGATGATATATTAAAGAACCAGGATGTTAACGAGATTGAAAGAAGTGTTGAACAGCAGGCAGCAGATAGTGGGTTTGCACAGAGTGTTGCCAACGAAGTCGCAAAGGCTGTTGTTATGACAGATTCTTACCAGGAGCTGAAAGAATACTTATCAGACAAACTTTCAGCTGATATAAGTGTCAGTGCAGTCAATGATGAAGAAGATGATTATGCTATGCAGTCAGTTGACGATGGTATAGCAGCATATGCAGATGATAATAAACCATCTGTAAGCATCGATCATATAAAAGCAGATCTTTCAACAAAGCTTAAGCACTTTGATAATATAAGTGGATTAAGGCTTGCACTTGATATTGGTGTAGAGATTGAGTTCTCTAATATGAAGGTAGTTGTTTCTGCTGCGTTTGAGCAGGAAGTAAAGATGAATATCAATGTAAGCGGTAAAGCTGTATGGAAAAAGTGGGAGGATATAATACCTTATATAGACGATTACAGAGTTGCAGTTTCGTTGGATCTTTATGATTATACAGGCATTAATTTTAATGTTGATGTAAAAACAGCAGAAGGCGATGACGAAGAAGATGAAGATTCAACAAAGCTTGATATAGTAGTCAATAAAATAGCAGAAGAATTAAAGAATATGATGGAGCTTGGAACTACATATATTTCTGAGAATTCTGATATATCAACAAGGCTGGAAGATATAAATGACTTAAAGAAAGATGATAATGAAGATGATTCAGAGGATGACAAGGAAATATCAGTGGCAAAAAGTCTTGCCGAGAGATATTCTGATATGCTTGAAAATGAATCTGACTGGGTGGATTTATACACGAAGTCGCTCACATCATCACATGTAAGGGTTATAGGGATCATAGATGTAGCTTTTGATGTTGAATTCGTAGTATCGGCTAATGTTAATATATCCATGGGAATGACATACTGGTATCAGAATGGTAAAAGGTATGTATACAGCATAATGGTATTCAGTAAAAATGTTACAAGTGACACTATAGATTTAAGTGAAGAAAAGTATGAGCTCTCTGTATATGCCATAGGAACTATAGGCATAAGAGCAGGTATACGTCTGAGTGTCAGTGTTGGTCTTATATCAACGAAGCTTGCCAGTGTAGGATTTTCGGCAGAGGTTGGTGGATATGCACAGATATGGGGATATCTTTACTATCAGCTTAAGTATGCAGCCTCAGAGGGAAGAAACACCAGCTCTATGGGAGCGATATATATGGAAGTAGGCGTATATATGCAGGTTGATTTCCTAGCACAGGCTTTGGCAGGAACATTCAGTTATAATCCGACACTTTTTGAGAAACAGTGGCCTTTATACAGTGTAGGTATTGTTGAAAATGTATGCGATTTCACACATGACCAGGAAGAGTATAAGGATATAAAACTTAAGCGTGATATCAAGGCAGTGCGTATACCGGAAACATATTTTAGTATGCAGTATCTGGATATGAAGGAAGGTCTTGACGATGGTGAGTATTCCAACAAGATATTTGCTGATGACAGCAGATACTATGCTATTACAATGACTAATCCTGCATTTACATATGATCCATTAACAAACGTCATAACTGTTGACCCAGGTGATAAACCAGAGCAGGACGGAGAGATGATAATAACATGGAAGAGCCAGAAGGGTTCCTTCAATACTAAACCTATTACAAGAAGAATCTCTCTTCACTGGGATAACTTAAGAGATGGATATTATATAGCATTCCAGACTAATGGAGGCTCTATAGTAGATACAGTAGTGGCTAAGTATGGAAAAGAAGTAGCTAAACCTGAGGATCCGGTTAAGACTGGTTACACATTTGCAGGCTGGTATGAGGATGAAGCTCTTACTAAGAAGTATGAAATACCAGATACTATGCCTAATGAGGATAGAATAGTATATGCTAAGTGGGAAGCAGCAGATATGACATATAGTGTTGCTGACTATGTAGAAGGCACAGATGGCGTATATAGTATGGCATCTATACGTACAGAAACTGCAAAGACTGATGATACGGTAACAGTACAGCCTTCAGAAAGAAGCGGATTTATTACACCACCTGTATTATCATATGTAGTGCAGGCTGATGGAAGCACAAGATTTAACTACTATTATGCAAGAAACAAGTATAATGTTAAGTTTGTATCAGAAGGAGAGACAGTTTCTGAGGGCAGCTACACATATGGAACACAGATGCCGACACCTTCCGTATACAGACCAGGATATGAGTTTGCAGGATGGGAACCAGAAGTGAGTTATACAGTTCCTGCAAGAGATGTGACTTATACAGCGATATGGAAAGAGTCAGATGATGTTGTGTATACAACAAAGTATTATCTTGAAGATGAGAATGGCGGCTATGTGATAGATAAGGCTGGCATATCAAAGGGAACAACAGGACAGAATGTTACAGCTGCAGCTGCGGATTATGATGAAGGCAGTTATACAGTAAAAGATATACCATCTGGTATAGTAAAGGCGGATGGCAGTCTTGTTCTTAAAGTATACTATGACAGAAGTACATATGATATTACATATGATACAACAGGCGGCAAGCTTGAGAATAACAAGCAGGCAGTTAAGTGGGGAACAAAGGTTGTTACACAGGTTCCTGTAAGAGATGGTTATGCATTTGCTGGCTGGTATACGGATAAGGAGTGTACAAACAGCTTTAATGGTGTCATGCCTAAAGAGAATATAACACTTTATGCAAAGTGGGATATGTCAAAGGTTAATTATACTGTTGAACATTATATGGAAAAAATAGATGGAAGTGGATATGAGCTTACTGACAGACAGGTTTATACAACTGATGTAGAAAGTACAGTCACTCCTGATGTGGAAAATGTTAAGGGATTTACATCTCCACAAAAACAGTCTGTAAAGGTTACAGACAGTACAAAGATTATTAAGTACTACTATAAGAGAAATATACATAAGCTTACACTAAAGTATAACAATGGAGAAAATGATGGAGTTTATGAGTACAGATATGGTACTAAGTTATCTGTAGGACAGCCGGTAAGAAAAGGTTATATATTTACAGGCTGGGATAAAGATATAGCAGAAACTATGCCGGATGAAGATATAACATATACTGCAGGCTGGAATATAGCAAAGTTTACTATAAGCTTTAAAACGGATGGTGGAAGTAATATAGACTCTATAACACAGGATTATAATACAGCTATAAGCGCTCCTGCTGCTCCGGTTAAGAAGGGTTACACATTTACAGGCTGGGATAAGGATATTCCAGACCGCATGCCGGCAGAAAATATGCTTCTTACAGCAAAGTGGAGTAAAGATGTATATAAGATAGTGTATAATCTGAATGGTGGAGAAGCAGATAACCCAGGTACTTATGAGGTTGACAGCAGTGTTATTACACTTAAGACACCAGTGCGTAAAGGTTATACGTTTACAGGCTGGAGTGGAACAGGCATAGATAGCACAAGTAAAGAAGTAGTTATAACAACAGGTTCTACAGGAGACAGGACATATACAGCTAACTGGAAGGAAAACAGCTATACTGTACAGTTTATGCCTTATGGTGATGGAACAACAGGTTCTATGAATGAAATGTCACTTATGTATACAGCTGAGGCAGCTATAGAGAATAATAAGTTTGTAAGACCTGGTTATACATTTGCAGGCTGGTCTGTTGAAGCAGGCGGCGAGAAGAAGTATGAGCCTGGTGAGGTTATAAGCAGACTTAAGTCAGGTGATGGCGAAAGAATCACTCTGTATCCAGTATGGACAGCGAATGAATATACTGTACATTTTGATACAGGTGCCGGTGAAAAGCCTGATGATATGGTTTATACATATGATAAAGAATATGAACTGCCAGTCACTACAAGAAGCGGCTACAGGTTTATGGGCTGGAGTGTTGAGGATGGTGGAGCAGTTATATATCTTCCAGGAGCATCAGCATCTAATCTGGCATGCGAAGGTGAAGTGACATTGTATGCAAGCTGGCTTAAGGTAGAGTTTAACTATAGCACATATAACAGCTATCATGTTACAGATGATAGTAAAGAAACACCAGTCAAGTTCCATTTTATGATAGGTGGAAGCCAGGCGGGCAATTCATCAACAGATGGTGGACGTACCAATGTTATATATATGGATGGAATGAATTTGGAAGAGTTAAAGCGCGTATGCAGTACAATGACATTTACTATTACATATAAGCTTGATATGGACAAAGATGGATGGGCAGATATGGATATAACGTATAGGAAAGCTTCTAACCAGAGCTGGTATGGATTTGCAGAAAAAGATATAGATATAAAGAAGAATAATGGTAAAACATTAACTTACACGTATTCTATAAATATTTCAGATGTGGATGCTATATGCTATAGATTTGATGCACATGGAGATTTTTCTGATAAATATTGGCTTAGAAATATCAGATTCAATGCAAAGTTTCATTAAAGAGGAACAATAATATATAAAGAAGTTTATAATTAAAGTCATGGGCTGCCGCACTAATTGGTCAGATTAGTGTGGCAGCCCTTTTTGACAAGAGCGCGAGCCGGGTGCCACAAGGTCCGGTGGACCTTGGCACATGCACGACCGAGGGGCGCTTTAGCGCCCCCGAGAAATCGAACCCTTGCTGTAAAACAGCATGGGTTAGAGAAGTGCATCGCACTTCTCGGTAATAAAAAAAGGATATCCAGACGGATATCCTTTTTAATAACAAGAGAGCGAGACGGGTGCCACAAGGTCCAGTGGACCTTGGCTTTGGCACGACCGAGGGGCGCTTTAGCGTCCCGAGAAATCGAACCCTTGCTGCAAAGCAGCATGCGTTCGAGAAGTGCATTGCACTTCTCGATAATAAAAAAGGATATCCTGATGGATATCCTTTTTTATTAGCAAGAGCGCGAGACGGGGATCGAACCCGCGACCCCCTCCTTGGCAAGGAGGTGCTCCACCACTGAGCCACTCGCGCAAACAAGATATATAATATATGAAAAAATATGAATTGTCAATATCTTTTTAGCAGAATATTTTAAAAATCGTTAAATATAAAAGAAATATATTATATTTATTTGACTTTCAAACTATTTTGAGTTAAAATCTTCTAGGATATTAAGTAACATAATAATATGTCATTCATCAAAACAATAAGGAGTAGATAATACATGTCTAATATTGCAATAATAACAGATTCAGCATCTGATATAAAACAAAATAACAACAAAAATATAACAGTTCTTCCTTTAACAGTTTCATTCGATGATAATCATTATAAAGATGGTGTGGATCTTACACCTGATGATTTTTATATGAAACTTATAGAAAGTTCAACGCTTCCTAAAACAAGCCAGATAAGTCCATATGACTTTGAACAGGCTTATGATAACCTTCTTAAGTCTGTTGATAAAATAATCGTAGTTACGCTTTCTTCCAAGCTTTCAGGAACATATCAGAGTGCCTGTATAGCAGCTTCAGAATATGAAGACAAAGTATATGTTGTAGATAGCGAAAATGTTACAGTCGGTGAACAGATTCTTGTTGATTATGCAGTTTCATTGATAAATAAGAACATATGCGTTGAGGATATAGTTAAGCAGTTGAATACTATGAAAAAACGTATTCGTCTTGTAGCTTTGCTTGATACTTTGGAATATTTGAAAAAGGGAGGCAGGATATCATCAGGAGCAGCTTTTCTTGGAAATGTGTTAAGCATAAAGCCAGTTATAGCTATTGCTGATGGTGAAGTTTCTTTTCTTGGAAAGGCAAGAGGTTCTAAACAAGGCAATAATTTCCTCATACAGCAGGTGCAGGCATATGGCGGCATAGATTATTCATTACCAGTGCTTTTAGGGTATACAGGATATTCTACCGTTCTTATGGACAAATATATAAAAGATAGTAAAGAATTATGGGAAGGTAAAATACTAATTCCTCCTGTTGTCCAGGTAGGTGCAACAATAGGAACTCATATAGGACCAGGTGGAATAGCTGTGGCTTTCTTTTCTGAAGAGTGATATATAAAGCGGTATTAATTATTTTTTGCATTTTTTGAAAATTACCACTTGACATATCGGTGCAATGCGTGTATTATATCACTTGTGTTCGCATGGAACACAATATATAATATGCGCGAGTGGCTCAGTGGTGGAGCACCTCCTTGCCAAGGAGGGGGT
>OGGB01000651.1_pt1 | contig 28121 bp, 39 predicted proteins | sample 1571111 | NCBI WGS metagenome assembly OGGB01 (sample SAMEA2582067, study PRJEB24529) | metagenome | biome: Human gut stool | place: China | collected 2011
GGGAAAGGAGAACAGATGGAGAAGAAATTTGGAATATTTAATACCGTAGAGGAGTTAAACAGGGCAGCAGCCGCCCAGAAGGCAGAGGGAGACCTGGAAGCTCTGATCGGACTGGCAGTGGAGAACGGACTGGAGAAGGACGATGCCGAGGACTACATGGACAGTGACGATGCCGAGGATACCCTGTGTAATGAGACAATGGCAGCAATCGGTAAGCTGAAACTGGAAGCAGAGGATCTGAAACTGGAGAGCCAGATGAAAGACTGGAAAGATTTTGTGGTCCAGATGCTGATGGAATATCCGACACAGCACATGGAAGAGGACGGTACAGCTCTGGCTAATGCCGTATTTAATCCGGATAAAAAGCTTTTGGATGTGCTGGCAGCAGGACTGAAAATGGCATCAAAGAACCGGGTAACCATAGATAGAAGGATCACAAAGGCAGCAGGACTGCCGGAGAGCGCCGGACAGATCGGAATGTGTGGCAGGGATGAACTAAAAAAGATCATCTTGGAATATTACATGGGAGAAAAGAAATGATCGTATACAAGGCAACGAACAATGACATGACCTGCACGATGGGACAGGGAACATTCCAGTATGAGTTGGGTGTACCGGCAACGGCAGAAAAATCAAAGTGCGGTGATACCGGTCTCCATGCCTGCGAGTATGTACTTGACTGTACCGGCTACTACTCTCTGGGACGCGGAAACAGGTTTTTCAAAGCAGCCGCAGTAGGAGATATTGCAGAGGACGGAACGAATACGCGTATCGCATGCACCAGACTGACACTGAAGAAAGAACTGGATAACCGTGACATAGCCAGGGAAGCCATGCTGTACATGCTGCATCATCCACAGAGAAATGGGTGGCAGAAAATCGGAAATATGCTGTGTGTCGCAGAACAGACAGCCGACATTAAAATACCGGATGGAATCGCAATAGCCAGAGGCAGTAGTCCAAGAGTAAGCGGATGCATCGGAGCCCACCTGGGACTGATCGCAGAACAGAACGGAAAGATTGTCGCGGCAAAACTGTTTGATGTGGACGGAAAGAACATCCTGCCGGGAATCTGGTATACACTGGACACCCTGGCAGAAGCGGAGAGGAGGCAGCAGGCATGAAGTGGAGAGAGATACTGAAAGCACCGTTGATACCACGGACAAAAAGAAGGAAGAAAGAAAACCAGATCACTTTTCAGGCGACGGACCAGTACCTGATCATGGACATCTGGAAAAATAAAGTAAATATCTGCCGACACGCCGTAGACCGGAAAACATGGGAATACGGCACCTATTACGTCGGAACAGGCAAAAAAGAGCAGACCAATCTGACAAATTGCACGGAAGGATTTGGAGGATGCTACTGGGGATCGGAACCGTGTGAGGGAGATTGGCTGGAAGAAAAACATGCAAAAGAACTGGAGAAGTTTGTCCCGATGCATGATTACAGTTGGATCAGCGATCCATTGCGGAGGATATGTCGGATGGAAAAAGACTACAGTGCGGACAAGAGGGAACGTGCCAGAGACCGGAAAGAACAGAGAATCAGAGATCTCATGAATAAGTGTCCGAAGCCGGGACGCAGGGTATATGACTGGATCACTGAGAGACTGGTAGGAGATCTCCAGTATGCCTTTTATAACAAGCAGGACAAGACCTGCCATTGTACCGCATGCAACGGGGATTTTAAAGAAGAGGCAGCAGGCGCCCAGGTAAAACATCGTAAACAGATCAAATGTCCTCTCTGTGGCCATGACCTGACGGTGGAAAAAACAAGGGGAAGAATCCAAACAATCGGATGGCTGACGATGATCCACGACGTGGACGAGAAGCAGGGAGTAGAGAGACATTTTAGGGTAACGGTGGACTGGCACAGAACAGGAAAGAGAGATACAGAGCTGGATGAACAGATCCGCCTGATGATGCTCCGCGGAGCAAAGGATTTTATGAAAATCTATTACTACTGTGATGTGTACTGGTGCGGATGGCACGACCACAATCCACAGAGCAGACGCTGGCATACATCCTACCTGTATCCAGATACAGAAGGAATCAAAGCAGGGCTGAAAGCTACGGCATACGAAGCCTGGTCAGATGTCATGCCAATGCTGGCACAGATGGGGATTAAGGCATTTTATAACGGATTGCTTGTGGAAAGCAATAAGCAATTTACCGGTATCGCAGAGTATATGGCAAAGGGACGCTTTTACCGTCTGCTGGATGAACTGTCACAGTGTACTACATACTGGGGCGGGTATTCGGGGAGAACAATCGAAGTAAACGGTGAATGCATGGAAGATATTTTACTGATAGATGACAAGCAGCTAGTCAACCGCCTGCGGCAGGAAAACGGCGGAATGCAGATGCTGCGTTGGATGCAGTGGTCAGAACTGGAAGAAAGAAAGCTGTCGGCAGAATTTATCGCATGGACAGAAAAAAACAGAATTGATCCGGAGGACTATGATAAATCTCTCGCCGGAGAATACATGTCTCCGGAACAGCTGATGAATTACCTGAACCGGCAGAAAAAGGAATCGTATCCGGGAATGAAGATCCAGGATGTCTGGAATCAGTACGAGGACTATCTGTCCATGTCACGAACGCTGGGAAAACACATGGATGATGCACTGGTACACCGCCCCAGGGAATTGAAGCGCCGGCACGATGAAGTGAATGAGGAAGTGGAACTGCACAGGGAAGAATTTGAAAGGAAAAGAAATGCGGAAATGGCAAGGAAGCAGGCGGAGGAGATGAGGAACAAGTATCCGGGATATGAGGATATCCTCTCCGAGATCAGCGAGAAGTTTGAGTATCAGAATGACACCTATTGTATTGTGGTTCCCAGGGACTTTATGGAGATTACAGCAGAGGGCATGGCACTGCATCACTGCGTCGGTAACACGGAGAGATATTTTGACCGGATTGTCAGCAGAGAGACCTATATCTGCTTCCTGCGGCAGCAGTCGTCCCCGGATAAGCCTTTTTACACGATAGAGGTGGAGCCGGGCGGTACCATCCGCCAGCACCGGGGAGCCTACGACGAGGAGCCGGGCATAGAAGAGATCAAGCCGTTCCTGAGGGAGTGGCAGAAGGTGATCCGCAAGCGCATGAGCAGGCAGGATCATGAATATGCCGCACAGAGTGAGATCCTGCGGCAGAAGAACATAGAAGAACTGAAGGCAAAGAATAATACTGTGGTCCTGAAAGGACTGGCAGAAGATCTGATGGAGGTAATCTGATGGAATTAATGGAATACACAAAAACTTATCAGGAATATAAACAGGAACTGGATGCAGTTCTCACCCGGACAGCAGAGGACTTTGTACAGATCGGGTATCTGCTTAAGGTGGCAAGGGATACCAATGTACTGGAAGAGAGTGGGTATGCCAATGTGACGGACTTTGCAAAAGCGGAATATGGCATAGATAAGACTCAGGTGAGCCGATTTATCAACATCAATGACCGATTTTCAGAAAATGGATACTCGGATCACCTCATACCGAATTACCAAGGATTTGGATATGCAAAGCTGACACTGATGCTGCAGATTCCGGATGAGATCAACGAGGCTTTACCGCCTACACTGTCCAAAACAGAGATACAGGCCATCAAAGATGAGGTGGATGCGGAAAACAAGATATCCGACATCGAGGTAGAAATCGAGCGGGCAGAGGCAGCAGCCGTAACGGACAAGCCCATGCTTCCGCCGGAGGGATCGCCATTGGAAAGAAACCTATGGCAGCTGGGGAAAGAGCAGGAAGAACTCTTCCGGAAGTTGTGGGAGATATGTTTTTTACATACTGCATTTGGCAACAAAAATAATGCAGAGATCATGGATGTACTGATTCCACAGGGAGACGCAGTGTATACCGTCCGGATTCCAGGAGAGCGTAGGACACAGATCATTGTAAATTCTGATGGAGCCACCATCGTGAATTTGAAAACGCTGGAGCGGAGCAGATACACAGAGGATCAGATCTGTGATGCAGTCCGGTCTCTCATAGATGGAGGCAGCAGCCCTGAGGAGCAGTACAAGAAACTCTATGGCGAGGACCTGACTCCGGAAGAACCGGAAATTGCACCGGTGCAACCGACCGACTCTCCGAAAGAAAAGAAACCGGAAAAGCGTAAGGAATCCCGTGTGACCAAAGCAAACACAGAACCGAAGAAAAAGCCCAAGGATCCGGAAAAGAAGCCGGAGCAGATGACCATCCCGGGAGCCACACCGGATCCGGCACCGAAAGAACCGGAAACACAGGTAAATGACTCGTCTTTCCGGGAAACTGACGCGGATAATCAGAATACCGACACCATGGGATCGGAAGAACAGGTACCGGGACAGACAGACCTTGAAAATGACTTTCCGCAATACTGTCCGGACATCGAGAAACAGCGGTCTGCTTATCGGAAGTCCTTACGTGGAGCTGTGGAGAACCTGGTACGATACGCAGAGATGGATCTGATTAGCGCGGCGCGAGTGCAGGTGAAAGATATCTCCGAATACCTGGATAGACTGGAAGAACTCAGAAAAGGAGGCAGACAGAATGCCGAAGATGTCGAAACAGGCGAGAGCGTGGGAGTTTAATGCTGCCTCCCGTCAGATCATCAAGGAGAGGGATCTGTACCAGTGCATTTTTTGCCATATGGAATATCACATGGAGGATGTCACCTGGTACGGACAGCAGCTCTTAAGCATCATGCATTATATCCCGAGATCCCGCGGCGGACTCGGGATCCCACAGAATGGAGCCCTGGGTTGCCAGAGTCACCATGAGATGTTGGATAACGGCAACAAGGGCAGACGGGAGGAGATGCTGCAGATATTTAGGCAGTACCTGCAGGACCATTACCCAGACTGGTCGGAGGAAACCCTGACCTACAGCAAATGGAAATAATGTATATACAAATTTGTATATACAAAACGGAGAAATTATGAAAGCACGAACTGAACTTATCTCAGTACGACTGACACCAGAAGAAAAACGGCGAATGGAATATTGCGCTGAAATGATGGGAATTACACAGACAGAACTTTTAGTGCGTGGAATCAATCGCTATTATGACAGCGTCAAAGAAACAATTAAGAAATTAAACCAATAAGCCTTTTGGAGTGTACTCACGATAACTATAGACATAGCCACGGGGCGGCCGCTGATACCAAGAGGCAGCAGCCGCCCAGGAAGGAGACAACAATGCAGTATAAGGACTGGGACGGCAATCTTCTGCCGAATCCTGCACCGCGCATCCATAATGTACATATAGGCGACATAATTAAGACAACACACAAGTCCATCGAGGAGCCGCTGGAGACCCGCGGACGGGGACAACACCGATTTATCAGTGAGACCAGGGAGTACGAGGTGATAGCGGTTTATCCGCGCACGATCCAGACACGAGACCGCAAGACTGGATTTACAAGGTGCTTTTCTTACGGCGATTTATTAACAATGGGAATAGAGCATCAGGGAGCAGAAGTGGAAGATATGAGAGCTACATACGGACAGGACCAGAAGAGAGAAAATCTCACTAAAAAACTTAGCTTATTCAATCCAGATTACAACCCTGACAATTATAAGAAAGGCAAAAAGAAAAATGAAAACAATAGAAAAGAAAATCCTGCCACAGTACTTTCAGGCAGTCCGGGAGGAAAAGAAGAACTTTGAGCTGCGAAAAGATGAAGATGATGTACAGCCGGGAGATGTCCTGATCTTAATGGAGCGGGAAAACGGAGAATACACTGGCCGGACAGAAGTACGCCGGATCCGGTATGTGCTCCGGGATGTACCGGAATATGGACTGATGCCGGGTTACTGTATCATCGGATGGTAAAGGAGTAGTGAAGAATGAAAGTACGAGAACTGGCAGAATATTGTAAATCAATACTGATTAACTGCAATAACTGTAAACATAAAACAGAGTGTGAGAAATTAGAAGATAAGCTGGAAAATATGTCACCTTATGGAGTCGTAGACATAGTGGATAGGGATGAAGAGTTAACTTAGGAATGGAGGAGGCGTAATGTATCGAGATGAGAGATGAAAAAAAGGAATGTATGCAGATGACTTGGTAAAGTTTCAATGCGGATGCTGCGGAGATGAATTCATAGCAGGAAGAGCGGCGGTAGAAAAAGCAAATACTAAAGGTCATCGCATATGCTGTCCGTATTGCGGCAGCAGGTATCCGGCAGAACGGGTAAGCACCGATGGAGAGGACATGGAATTTTTGTCAGACGCAATGGGATGCTTGGCAATATACGTAGGTGACGACGATAACTAACTTAGGAAATAACGAAGGAGGTAGCAGAATGATAAAAATGGTTGAATTAGATGAAGGAGTCTGGGTACCGGAAGAATGCTGCACCATGACCAATCCGGCTACAAGCGAAGGAGAAAGCGTCCCGGACGATGTAGAGATGCCGTGTGAAGGATCCGAGTCCTGCACAGGTGATTGTGATAATTGTATAATCCAGATAATCATGAACGAATATGCGTTGTGCACAGGACAGGCGACAGATCAGGTTGCTGGACTTATGGATATTACTCCAATTAGCGACGCAATAGAAGAATTGAATAGCTGGCATTGCTGCCCTGTGGCAGATGCCAAAGATGCAGCCGCACAAATGGGAATAAAGGCTCTTAAGAAGCAGATTCCAATGAAAGTCTGCGAGATCCATGTGGACGAATACATCTGCCCCCACTGTTTAGAGGAAAACGGATGCAATGACGCAGAAGTGAGCGATGAATACTGTCCGAAATGTGGACAGAGGTTAATAAGCTAACTTAGGATTTAGCGGAGGTAGAAAAGTTGTGTAGTGGATGTATTTGTGAGCACTGTGCAAATAGCGTTGAATGTTTTGATTATTGCTCTGGAGAGATGGACGAGCCGTGTTTTACCTGTGATGAGTGCATTTACTATGACGGCAAAAGCGACGGACGTGTGATGTGGCGAGACGAATGTCCTAAGTACAAGATAACGGAGTACTGGGCAGCTCGACTCAGGCGCAAAATGAAAATCATTTAGGATTTAGCGGAGGAAGAACATGAGTATAGATAACGGAGAAGTGAAGTATTATCAACCGAGATTTGCAAAATGGATTCAATCAGCGAAATGGGATAGCATTGCTGAGAGGTTATCTGAAACAAGCATGTCTCTTATTACACAGGTTATGAATGCAGAAAAAGATGGAGACTGTAGTTGGATTGTATGGCATGAATGTGATCATGTTCTTGAGAGCATTAGAAAAATTGCAAATCGGTCAAACTGAAATATCGGAAAAATTGTGTAACGAAAGGAGATAGGTATGGCGAGACCGAAGAAAGAAGGTAAGAAGAACATCCGGAAGGATATCAGCATGGATCCGGAGCAGTACGAGAGATTAATGGATTACTGCCGGCAGCAGGACAGACCTATCTCCTGGGTGATCCGGCAGGCACTGGACAATTATTTACCTGTGTAATTATGTGTAACGTTACACATTAAAACTGAAATTTAGTGAAGAAAGGAAGAAGAATATGGCTAAAGCAGTATTAGTGATGGATATGCCAGAATCGTGTGTTGAATGTAATTTAAACTATATGATACCGCTTGGGAGTAGGTTAAGATGTCATGCGTTTGCGCTAGGAAAAGCAATTGATTCTAATACACGTGAAAAGCCGAAATGGTGTCCACTCAGGGAGCTGCCGGAACGTGAGACAGAGATGACCGATGAGGACGATCTCGGTAGAGATTATGTCAGAGGAACGATGGACGGTTGGAACGCTTGTCTGGATGCGATAGATCTCAGATAAAACAAAATGTCATGCACCAGGACAAATTTACAGTAGAAAGGAGAAACATGATAATTCCAAGAGAAATAAGAGAAAAAAATAGAACAGAGAAATCAGCTTGATGAAGAGATAGCTGATTGGTTCCAGGAGAATGTAGATACTGATGGATGCGATATAAAAAACGCTTATGTGGTTGATGAACCGAAAGGAGAAGAACAGATCGAAGAGGGGGAATATTGTAAACAGTCAATTTTGGGCGAGGACTGGTACATAGGACAGTATTATTGGAAGATGGACAATGACAAGTATTTATGCATGGATTTTGAAATATAGCTTAAATAATATTTATGTAAGAAAAATACAAAAAAAGTTTCAAAAAAATAAAAATTATTTTCAAAAATGCCTCCGTTGGCGGTTTTTCTTGACATATACAAGTGTAAGCAATAGTGCTTACTGATTGCATAATAAACGGAGGTAAACACTAATGAGTAGAGCAGATTATTACAGAAATGGAATGGAAGACCTGGATCCTAATTATGATGACAGCAATGCAGAAATGTATAGCTATGAGCAGGATGCGGATATCTGGGAAGACGAAATGGCAGAGGGAGTGCATATCGAAAATATACACATGTATGGAGACCCGCTCTGTAAGATACCCGTAAACATGTATGATTGCTATTACATCAAGAGGGTTGCCGGGAATATGTAGTACATAACGTATTACGGAAGAACTGGGAGTGTCGTACATATCTGTGCGGCATTCCCGGAAGGTCCCGGACAGTGAAAGGAGTGATAGAAAAAGGAAAAATGTTAAAAGTGTAATAAGTATCATAATACACAATTTGAAATTCCAGCTGCAGAAGGACTGCAATCGTTACATAAAAACAGCGGTAGACCATCCGACCAAAGATAGCATCTACCGCTCACTGCTTAAGGACATCATATCATAATGTGATACCTTAGGCAATACGAAAGAGGTGCGCATATGACTAAAAACGATTTAATCAACGACGTAGCCTATGAATTACGTGACAGCATGACCAGGGAACAGATTGACCGGATGAAGATTACGCTTTACGTAAAATTACAGGACTTTGAGCTGGAAGAGATCAAACAGCTACCCATGACTATAGAGCATGACAATGAGTGGTTAATGCAAAGGTATTGTGTAGACGGCGTGGCAGCAGGACTCCATGCAGGGACAATACGAAGCTATATTGGGATAATAAAGAAATTCTTTGAATTTGTGAATAAGAATTATAAATATGTGACAGCGCAGGATATTACAGATTATCTTGCTATTAGATCCTATCGTGATCACATCAGCCACAATTATAAATCCACAATATACCGGTACTTATGCACATTCTTTTCCTGGGCATTTAAAAAGAGGCATATCCAGGATAATATCATTGATCGTGTTAAGCAGGTGAAAAAGAAAAAGGTGCGCCTGACGGATGAAGAGGTTGAAACTATCCGCTATGCATTGCAGACACCAAAAGAAAAAGCACTTTTTGAACTGATGATCTGTACCGGCATGAGAGTTGGCGAGATCTCCGCTTTGAATGTGTCAGATATTGATTTAGTACACAAGCAGGTATCAATCTATGCCGAGAAGACAGATACCTACCGCACCGGAATGCTCACACCGGTAGCTGTGATGGCACTTAGGAATTATATCGGGGACAGGCCTGGGACGGATCCGTTATTTTTGGCAGATCGGGCACCGCATAACAGAATGAAAGAGTATGGCATCGAAAAGCTGGCTAAAGAAATGGCTGTCCGGGGAGGAGTAACCAGGATAACAGCAACCGTGCATGTGTATCGCAAGACATTTGCAAGCGTGTTATATCGCAAGACTGGGGATGTACTGTTGGTCAGTAAGCTGTTAGGTCATGCAAAACCTGACATGACTGTACAGTATTATCTAATTGATGATATAGAGGAGATGCAGCACAAGTATAACAGAGTAGCATGACAAGTTGCACCGGTGCAACCAGGTTGGCATAAGATCATCCGAGGCAGCAGTCATCAGAAAGGAGAGCAATGGATAAAAGACCACAGAACAGGAAAAAAATCCATGAAGTGTGTGTATCTGTGGATGGATACCTGGCAGATCTTCTGGCAGAATCCATTGAATACAACAGATCATATGACAAACTAGAAGCAAAATATGGAGTTATTGCCATAAGCCGTAACTGCTTTTACCGAAAAAGAAGAAAAGCAGAAAGGATATTGAGGCAGCAGGAAAAAGGAGAGGAGTGATCCTCTCTTTTTCGTTATTGTAAAATGGTACAAATTAAAAGAAAAGCTGAATTATAATCATGGTATAGGGATTACCTAGAAAGGGAGTGATCTGTTGGCGGCAAAAAGGAATCCGATAAGTGAAAAGGCATATGAGATGTACATGCAGGGGATGAAACTGGTAGACATTGCTGCCAATCTGCAGGTACCTCCTGGGACTGTCAGAAGGTGGAAAAGTACCTATAACTGGGATGGCGAACGTTCGGCATCAAAAAGCGAACGTTCGGATTGTCAAAAGGGGAAGAAAAAGCAGGAAGCAGATGATGGAACAAAGGACACTTTCCAAAATGATAAACTGACACCGGAACAGCAGTTGTTTTGCGTATATTATGCTAGAACTTTCAATGCAACGCAGAGCTATCTGAAAGCATACGTCAGTAGTTATGATGTGGCAAATGCAGAGGGGTACAAGCTCCTTGTAAAACCTTGTATAAAAGAAGAAATTGACAGATTGAAAGAGATCAAACGACAGCAGATTGTGGCGGATGAAAGTGATATCGTTGAATTACAGATGAGGATTGCTTTTGCAGATTTCGGGGATATTGCGGGATATGATGCAAGAAGCGTGTATCTAAGAGACTCAAATTTTGTGGATACTCAGCTGATCAAGAAGGTAAAAGAGACGAAATATGGAGTTTCAATCGAGATAGAGGACCGGCAGAAAGCCATAAACTGGTTGACGAAATTTTTCGAGATGAACCCGGATGACAAGCATCGGAAAGAATTTGATAAACGTAAGCTCGAGATGGATCTCATAAGACTGGAAATGCAGACCAAAGAAAAAGAGCAGGAGAATGAAGCAGAACAGGATAATTTCCTGGAAATGTTGAATGCATCTGCAAAGGAAGTGTGGTCGGAAGATGGTTGATTGGACGGATTTTGACAGGAGAGTCAAAAAAGTAAGGGAAAATGCATGGAAGAATGCCGCAAAAATGCTGGTGCGGTATCGCCAGAAGGGATTTGAGTTCAAACCATTTTCAGAAAAGCAGAAGAAGGTACTTACATGGTGGTGTAAAGATTCTCCTGTCCGGGAAAAAGAGGGAATTATTGCAGACGGAGCTATTCGATCAGGTAAAACATTGTGCATGTCACTGAGTTTTGTAATATGGGCAATGTCCACCTTCAATATGCAAAACCTTGGAATGGCAGGAAAGACCATAGGATCTTTCCGGAGAAATGTGCTGTTTTGGCTGAAACTTATGCTGAAGAGTAGAGGATATCAGGTATCAGATCACAGATCAGATAACATGATTGTCATATCAAAAGGGGATGTGACAAACTTTTTCTACATATTTGGTGGTAAAGATGAGAGATCACAGGACCTGATACAGGGTATTACTCTGGCTGGAATGTTCTTCGACGAGGTGGCATTAATGCCGGAATCATTCGTCAATCAGGCAACCGGACGATGCTCCGTGAGTGGATCGAAGTTTTGGTTTAACTGTAACCCGGATTCTCCCAGCCATTGGTTTAAAACAAACTGGATTGATGACATAGAAAAGAAAAAGCTGATATATCTCCATTTTACGATGGACGATAATCTGTCTCTTACAAAGAAAATCAAGGACAGATATAAGGCAATGTACAGCGGGGTATTCTACTCACGATACATTCTTGGACTGTGGGTAATTGCTGAGGGACTCGTGTACGGAATGTTTAACGAGGAGCGCAACGTTTTCCACGGAGAATGTGAGTATTCTGGACAGGCATCGTACTATCTGTCAATCGATTATGGTACAATGAATCCTTTTGCAGTGGGTCTCATGGAACTGCAGGACAGTGGCAGAGTAAGGATGCTGCGAGAGGGACATTATTCCGGGCGGGAGAAAAAAGTCACATTGGACAATGAGGCGTATTATCAGATCATAAAAGATGTTGCCGGGGATTTCCCGATAACATCCATAGTAATCGATCCATCGGCAGCAGCCATGAAGGCAACCATACAGAAATACGGAGAATATACCTGTACGGACGGAAATAACGATGTCCTTAACGGCATCCAGGAGGTAACGAAGTATTTGAACCTGGGCATGTTGCAGATCCATGACAGCTGCATGGAAACAAAAAAAGAATTTGGAGCGTATGCATGGGATGACAAAGCAGTGGGAGAAGATCGGGTAATAAAAGAGAATGACCATCATATGGACCTGATCAGATATTTTATCTATACAGTGGCACGAAGGTATAACAGAGGATTAATTTAAGGAGGTGGAACAAAATGGGAATCATATCAGCAATCAAAGGATGGTGGAATAATATGTTCAAATCAGAAATCAAGGACAAGTTTCAGGTAACAGGTATCACATCGGGATCGATGCAGGATGCAATTCAGAAATGGATGAATATTTATAATGGAGAACCGGAATGGCTGGATCCGGAAAATGGGATTAGAACAATAAATTTTGCAGGGTTTATTTGTGAAGAAATTGCAAGACTTGCAACGCTGGCAATCGATGTGAACTTTGATGGCAGACGGGCAAAATACATGAAAGATTTCTGGGACACCTGTGTAAAAGATCATATCAGGGAGTGGACGGAATCAATGTGTGCCTTCGGGACGGTTATCCTGAAGCCGAATGGAATGGGAGTGGATCTTATTACTCCAGATCAGATGGAAATCACGGCAATAGATGGAAACCGAAAAATATCCGGTATTGTATTCCAAGATGATTACCAGAGCGGAGAAGATTATTATACAAAACTGGAGTATCACCGTTTTCTTTCTGCCAGGGTAAAGATGCCAGAGGCAGAAAAATATACAGATACAATGTACTACGTTGTATCAAACAGAGCGTTCATAAGTAAAAATGCCGGAGAGCTGGGGAAAGAGATAGAACTGAAGTATACAAAATGGTCTTCACTGCAGCCTGATGTGCATATTGCCAAAAAGAACGGTGGAAAAATCAACTCTATGCTTTTTGGTATGTTCAGAATGCCGTCTGTAAACAGGATTGATCGGAGAAGTCCGCTGGGAATGTCAGCATTTTCAAAGGCATTAGAAGAGTTAAGAGACCTTGATATCGCCTACAGTAGGAATGCAGAAGAAATCGAAGACAGTAGTAAGATGGTTTTGCTGGATGAGAGAGTGGTGCAGCTCCCGGCCCAAAAGGATGAAAAAGGAAATGTAATCAGACGGAAATTAAATCTGCCTAAATATGTGAGAACAATTAACGGGGAAAATTCAGACTATTATCATGAGATTCTTCCTCAGCTGAATACAGAGATCAGAAAAGCAGGAATTAATCAGCAATTATCTATTATCGGGGTAAAGTGTGGATTTTCCAATGGCTATTTTGTAATTGATGAAAAAACAGGGATGGTGACAGCAACACAGGTGGAGTCGGATGACAGAAGAACCATCCAGCTGATCAAAGATGTCCGGGATGCCATGCAGGCGGGACTTGATGATCTGTTCTATGCGCAGGCAGTATTTGCAGATCTGTACAATCTGGAACCGGCAGGAGAGTATAAGACACAGTATGACTTCGGGGATATCACATATAACGAAGAAGAGGATAGAATGAGAAACCTCCAGCTTGCGAACAGTGGTTATATACCGAAATGGCAGTATCTTGTGAGATTTGAGGGATATTCAGAGGTGGAAGCTAAGGCAGCAGTGGCAGAGGCAAGCGGAGACGACGAAAAAGGGTTATTTGACGAGGAGTGATAGGGAATGAATGAAATACCGAATGAGATTATAGAGGCAGCAATTAGGTTACCGTTACCTAAATTTGCAAAGGGAGGATTTATCCCTTTAGAAGGGCATCCAGTAGGACAGAACCGTGATGAAAAAGATTTGAGAGGACCGCAGGAATTGTTTGTAAGGATAAGGGATGATGAAAAATGCAGTATGGAAAAACTATCGGATGCATTGATATCCGAATCAATACCGACAGACTGGACCAGAACATTGCGAATGCGAAGAAGCTGCTGAATATGCAGGTAGTGGCTGATTGTGATGAATATATTCCGTTTGCGCAGGGAGCACTGAGAGGAAGTGTGAACTACCCGGAAGGGATTTATGGTGGCGAGATAGCGTACAACACACCCTATGCGCACTACCAGTATACAGGAGAGTTGTATCTCACATCAGATGGTAGATCTTTTGCAGACAAGTATGAGAAAAAGGAGCCGACGGGTAGACCTTTACAATATCATACAGCGGGAACCGGAGATCACTGGTTTGAGCGGGCAAAGCAGGCGCACGGATCAGAATGGGTGGAACTTGTGAAGAGAGAGGTAGGCAAAGGCTGATGCTGACACCGGATTATTTTTATGGAAAATCAGATAAACTTGTGGAATTGTACCAGGAACTGGAAGATTGGATCCTGCAGGACATAGCTATGCGTTTACTGAAAAATGGTGAGATCTCCGGGACAGCAGACAGAGAACTGTGGAGATTACAGCAGCTGGGACTGCATAATGATGAGATAATAAAGAAAATTGCAAAATTGTCCGGCCTGAGTCAAAAAGAGGTCCGCAGGATCCTGCGAGAGAGTGTAATGACATCATTTTCTGATGATGAAGAGGTGCTGAGTAAATTGGGGAATGTGACACCACCATTGCAAAACAATGCTGTGATAGCTGCCATGAATGCAGAGATGCAGAAAACGTTCGGAGAATTGAATAATCTGACCAGGACAACCATGCTGCAGTCGCAGAAAGATCTACTGAATCTGCTGAATGAGGTGGACCTGCGAGTGGCAACCGGTTTTCAGTCATATAGCAGCGCAGTATGTGAGGTGCTGGATCGGTATGCACAAAGTGGTGTAGTGATTGACTATCCGACAGGAGCACGGAGAACACTGGAATCTGCGGTAAGATGCTGCATTGTCACGTCCATGAATCAGACGGCCGCACAGGTAACGAATCAGTACATAGCAGAGGGCGGGATAGAATATGTCCTGGTATCGGCTCATATGGGTGCCAGACACGATGATAAGCATCCGGAAGATCTGAGATCGCATGATCACTGGCAGGGCAAGGTCTATAAAATTGTTGGGCGGGATGATGGAATAGAAAATCTGCTGGAAGCGACCGGATATACCATAGACCCTGACAGCGGACAGGGAACCGTGGTGAATCCTTTAGGCCTGCATGGGTATAACTGCAGACATTCGCATAAACCGTGGGATCCGTCACTCCGGAATCCTTACGTGGATGCAGATGGTAAGCCGAAGATTGACATCCACGAGAGCCAGGAACTTTACCAGCGGCAGCAGGAACAGCGTCGAATGGAACGCGCCACCCGGAAGACCAAGCGGGAATTACTGATGAAAAAGGCGGAAATCGATGGAGTGGCAGAAACGGATGTAAAAGAGATGTTACGGCCGCAGTATGATAAGCTGGCATATAAGCTGCGGACACAGAACCAGGCATATGAGCATTTCTGTGCAGAACATGATCTGCAGACTCAGATGGAGCGCCTGAAGGTGGCAGGATTTAAGAAAAAGCAGGCATCGGTTGCAAATGGAAGAGCAACGGCATATGAAAATAAAATGGAAACAAATGCACAAGGACTGTCAGCAAATACAAGAGCTTCCAGCGTACCTGATCATCCAAAGCCGATATTAAAAGAAATTATTGACTATGAAGACAGGGAGAAGGTAAACAAAATACTCGCAGAATTTGAAAAAGATGCTCAAATGAGAGATATAGAATATGCGTGTGTGATAACCAGGGAAGGTAAAGTTTATCTATGCCAAGGTACCGAGAATCAAGTGTTCCCGGATGTGGATCTTGGAAATGAGCTTATAGGAGCATATGTATCTCATAATCATCCAATAGAACACACACAATATTCCTTTAGCAATGCAGATTTTAGCTTATTTTGTGAATATAAACTTGCTATTTTGAGAGGCGTAGATATAAAATATAAGTATGAATTTAATCGTAATGATATTGCGAGAGATGCACATATGTCAATTATGGAGATAACAGACGAAGACTATGCACATGAAATGGCTATATCTAATGCTGAACGAGAAAAAGTAGGATATAGAAGGTGGAAAAATGACTAGAGAGCAGGCGCAGAAAGAATACGAGCAATTACTGAATAGAACAGTTGCTGAAAAAAGGAGAATTGAAGAAGAAGCTAAGAGAAACGGAACCTGGAAAGCCGGTCTGGATTCAAACAATCATTTATTTGCAAAAATAGATTCTGAGTTTGCAAATAAAGTCAAGGAGATACAATCAAAAGTAGAAGCATAGATTCTAAAATTGGTACAAAACTATAATAAGCCCGTGCTATAATAACCTTGATGAGGAGAAAAAAGCATGTGTAACGTAGAAACATCCCTGGAAGAGAAGAAAAAACAAATTATTGAAGCTCTAATGAATGGAAATTCTGTTGAAATTCATTCTTCTCGTGAGGGGATAAAGGTTTACGAGGTAAGAAAAAAGACAATAAAATAATAGGCATATAGAAATGGCTATATGTAACGACTAAGAGGAGTCAATCACTGAAATAGTGGTTGACTCTTTTTGTTTTCGGGTATTCAGCTCAGTGGTAGAGCACATGGCGCTATACATGATGCAGAGGTTCGATTCCTCTGGTACCCACTGCCAGCTATGGGGTAAATAGCAACTCAATCGTGCCGGGCTGACCGGAGTAAAAACAGTGAAAGAGAGAGGTAGAAAGATGGTAAAAGTAATCAGCGAACTGGAAAAACTTGGTCTGGAGCTTACGGACGAGCAGAAAGAAGCAGTGAAAAAGAGTATGGGTGAGGAATTGTATTCCAAGGCTGAACTCGATAAGAAAGTAAAAACTGCTGAAACTGATCGTGATAAATGGAAGACCAGAGCGGAAACTGCAGAAGAGACCCTGAATGGATTTGATGGAAAAGATCTGGATACTATCACCAAGGAACGGGACGAGTGGAAAGAAAAAGCGGAAAAAGCAGAGAAAGAGTACAACGCGAAGATTGCGGAACGTGAGAAAGAAGATCTGCTGAAGGAAGCCATGAAAGATATCCGATTTACTTCGGAATCTGCCAGAAAATCCATTATGGCGGACATTGCTGCAAATGTTTCGATTAAGGACGGTAAGCTGATCGGATTCGGTGATCTGCTCGCAGATGCCAAGAAAAACGACTCTGGAGCTTTTGTGGATGAGCAGGAAGAGCAGGACGAAGAAAACCAGGCTCAGTTTACAACACCGATGGGAGAAAATGGTGGAGCAAAGATCACCGGGGATCCCAGCAAAATGGATTTCGAGACTTACAAAAAGTGGAGAAATCAGAACCAGTAGGAGGAGAAAAGATGCCAAACAAAATTTTAACACCACAGATCATTGCGAATGAAGCACTCCTGGTGCTGCAGAGCAATTTGACAATGGCAAATCTCGTACACAGAGATTATTCCAAGGAATTTGTAAAAGTAGGTGACACTATCACCGTAAGGAAACCGGCAACATTCGTCGCAAAGAACTTCACGGGACAGACGGAAGCACAGGACATCACAGAAGGGTCTGTAACCGTAAAGATGGACAGATTCCGCGACATCACAGTCAATGTGGGAGCGAAAGAACTGACCTTAGACATTAAGAACTTCAGCACACAGGTGATTACTCCGGCAATGGAAGCACTGGCACAGCAGGTAGATATGGATCTGCTGGCTGTTGGTATTTCCAAGGCAGCAAGAAAAGCAAGCGTTTCTGCGACACCCAAGATTGATGATATCGCAGGAGTAGGTAAAAAACTGGATCAGGCAAAAGCACCCAGAGCAAACCGGAGACTGGTACTGCCGCCCACCACACTGTACAAGTACAACACTTTGGACAATTTTGCGAAGCAGTGTTACAAAGGGGATTCCCAGGCACTGAAAGAAGCGGAAATCGGAAAAGTGTATACCTGTGAGACCTATATGTCTCAGAACTGCCCCGAAAATCAGAACGTAACACCAGGTACAGCAACTGCCTACAAGGTGACTGGAGTTAAAAATGCAACCCAGTTTACAGTATCTGATGGAAAGGCAGCAGCCGGAACCATCTTAAAGGGTGATCAGCTGATTGTAGATGGATATCTTTATACTGTTACCGAGGATTGCACTTTATCTGCTGGAGCCGGAACGCTGAAAGTAGATCAGAATATCCCTGCTGCAGTAAACGATGTGGATGCATTCGTCGTAAACAAGGCACATGCGCTGGGATTCCACAGAAATGGCCTTGCATTGGTAACCCGTAATCTGGAATTACCTCTTGGCAACAAGAATGCATATATCGCATCTGCTGATGGACTGGGTATTCGTGTAGTAATGGACTACGATTCCGACCATAAACAGGATAAGGTATCCTTCGATATTATCTACGGTATTAAGGAACTGGACAGCAATTTACTGGTTGACTTCGCATAAACAAGGAGGGACTTGCTGGTGGGATATACTACGTATGATTTTTACTCAAAAAAATACTATGGGAATTCCATCGGGGAGTCCCTTTTTCCAAAATGGAATGACCGTGCCAGCACAAAGCTGGATCAGCTGACTTTCGGGAACATAAACGAAGATGCTGTGAAAGAATATGATAAGCAGATCCAGAAGGCAACCTGCGCCCTGGCAGACTTGCTGTATCAAATTGATTATAAGACGGCACACGCAAATGATGAAGCCGGTGCCAATGTCAAATCGATGTCTTCCGGAGGCAGGTCAATCAGCTTCGGTAGCAACGAGACTCTTGTGGACAAGGTGATCGGAGATAAGGCGGCTCAGAACCGTCTGTGCTATGACACAGCCTGCGAATATATGGCCGGTACCGGTCTCTTATATGCGGGGGTGTAAGGATGGCATTCTGGGACAATAAACAGGTGACGGTGATCAATCGGTCGATGGACCCTAAGACGGAGAAAGAGACATATTATGTAACGCTGATCGAGCGTGCGGATCTGGTGAGGGCACAGCAGAAGAATGTGTCTGCTAAGGGCACAGACAGTGCGGATACAGCAACATTGTATGTGAGCTTCGGCAATATGCCGAAACCGTATGTCACTCCAGAAGAATGGAAGAGACTACCGGAAGAGAAGAAAAAGGATTGCATGACATTTTCTCCTGCGGAGGACTTCTTTATCCTGGGAAATTGCACCGGTGCAATTCTGCCGGACAAGGATGTGTATCAGTGGGCGAAGGAACATTATAGCGATGTGTACCGTGTGACACGATGCAATATCTACGAGGATGTTCTGGCACATTACGAAGTAGGAGGAGCGTAAATGGCAGAGAAAGAGCAACTTACAGTAACGGATGCCGGTACGGCAATGAGAGGATTGCTGGAACTGGTATTAAAGTATCCGGATTATCCGGAGGGATTCGCGGCGGATAACAGTACCGTGAAATGCAATGACATCAATCCTGACAGATCCATAGGGCTGTTCCCTCTGCAGGGGGCGGTCTACCTTGAAAAGTATGTGAGCGGAAGCTATGAAGCACAGGTACCGTTCCAGATGGCCTACCGTTGTTCTCCCGATACCAACACTGCCAATATCGACGCACAGGATCTATTGGACAAGCTGGCAGCATGGATGGAGCAGAGCAGGATCGGATTTCAGGACAATCACATCCAGATGGAATCCATTAACCGCACATCCCCTGTTGGATGCGTGGAAAAAAATGGAAAATGCACTACTTATGCAATCAACATGCAGCTGAAATATTTTTATAAAAAATAAGGAGGAAAATCAGCAATGGCACTTGATAGGACTAACATGGTATCTCTGATGGACATTGGCTCTCTGATGGGCGGTAAGACTCCAAAAATCGTTGAGATGGGAGATGGCTACAAAGAGATCACGGAAGACTGGGGACCCAATGCGGAATCTACCCAATATGTAAACATGAAAAATGCGAGCAACAGCGTAAAGGGATATGCCTTATCTATGACGTCTGAACGCGATCATCTGTCAGATGAGATGCAGACGGCTATTAATGATATGTTTAAGAAGTTCCCGACTGGGGAGAATTGTGAAACATATTATTACAGATTTTATAAGACGGATATCACTGGAACGACCGGCGACTGCATCAGGGTACCGGTTACCGTATGTCCGTCCAGTACCGGCGGAGCTGGCGGAGACAACCTTACATCTTCCATTCAGATCAACGGCAATGGAGATGTTGAGGTCGGAACCATTACGATTTCCGAGGGCGGATATGAGTGGGCTGCAAAGGTTGGCGGAGACGTATAATCTGGCGGCATAGTAAACATAGGTGTTAATCAATAATTAACATAATGGGGTGGGTTCCTTTCAGTCCTGCCCCATTTCTGAAAGGATGGTAATTATATGGAACAGGTTAAGTTAAGTACAGGTTATAAAAGCATTGCAATCAGAGATGAAGAGGATGACCAGGTGGTGACAGTCCTGCGGATCAACGTGTCAGATGCACGCAGCGCAGATAAGTTTGCACACATCATTGACCAGCTCAACAGCATTTCAGAACGATGTGATGCGGAAATGAAGAGATGGAAAGAGGAGCACTCTTCTCAGGCTCTGATCACCGGGGAAAAAGACAATGATATCAAGATTGCACTGGATATCAATAACATCCGAGTGAAGTATCTGAAGGAGATCATCGCGGCACTGGATGATCTCTTCGGCGAGGGGACTATCAGAAATATCTATGGGGATATTGTCCCGGACGAAACAGCACTGTTTGAGTTCGTAGAGCAGGTGATCCCAGTGATGAACAATCTGTTCGGACGCAGGTTTGAGCAGATGAAGCAGAAATACAATACGCGGAGAAGGGGCGGTAAATAATGACGAACGTCATGCTGGATCCGCTTCCAACAGAATGGCTGGAACCCGGGACAAATAAGGTCTACCGGGTGAATTGCGATTACCGCATCGGTATACAGATCGCACTGGTGCAGGATGATAAAGATCTTGCGCAGTATGAAAAGGCCGGTATCATCCTGAGCCTCATGTTTGATGATGAGACGGAAGAGAGACCGGTACCGCAGGGGAAAAGCGCAGAAGAATGTATCCGGTGGCTTATGAACGGTTGGTACCATGACGGCAGCGGAAGCAGCGAGGAGAAGCGGAAATTGATTGATTATGATATCGATCAGTGGCGGATATACGCAGACTTTCGCAGCATCTACGGGATTGACCTTGCCACAGAGGACATGCACTGGTGGAAGTTCTGCGGACTGCTGTGGAACATGCCGCACAAACAGTCTTCCTTCCTGCAGGCTATAGAGATACGCCGGAAAAAGAAAGAGGAAGCAAAGACAGATGCGGAAAAGAAGGCAATCCAGGAGGCACAGAAGATCTATGCACTGGAACAGCCGCAGCAGGAATACACCGAGGAAGAGGCTGCAAAGATCGATGAATACGATGCCATGATGGCGCGGATGAAGAAAAAATCGGAAGAGGAAGCACTGAAAGTGTTTAGAAAGTGAGGCTGTATAGATGGCTGGCGGATATGATGGTGAGATCAGGATCAAGACGAAAATTGAAAATGCGGATATGTCCAGTCAGCTGATGCAGCTTGAAAACCGTATGGAAAAGACGGCACGCAAGGCACAGGATCTGGAAAAAGCCATGCGAGAGCTTGAAAGCCGGAAAATGCCTACGGATGATTACAAAGAAGTCCAGGATCAGATTCAGAAGGCTCAGGATAAGCTGTCCTCTCTCAATGACAGAATGGAGAAGTTTCTGGAACTTGGAGGAAAAAAGAGCAGTTCCACATTTAAAAATATGCAATATGATGTCGCAGACCTTGAAAATACGATTGCCTACGCAAAAGGTGAGTTGGAGGCAATGGAAGAAGATGGGACGGCATTTAAAGATGTAAAGGCTACGGAAGAATATCAAAAACTGTCAGCACAGCTACGTGATGCAAACAATGAAATGTCTGTTCTGCAGAAGCGGCATGATGAAATTATAGATAAGCAGAAAAAGGTCGGAGCGGGAGCAAAACAGATTGAAAAAGTAGGAAAATCTGCAAAGAAGTCTGCAGGATTGATGTCCACACTGCTCAGCCGGTTAAAAGGCATAGCACTGTCTCTGTTTATCTTTAACTGGATCACGAAAGCCTTTAATGCAATGGTAGGATCCTTTAAGACCGGAATCCAGAACATGGCCAAGTACTCCGCCAGCTTTAATGAGCGGATGTCCTCTCTGAAAAGCTCCATTGCCACCCTGAACAATGCACTGGGGACACTGGCGGCTCCCATCGTATCTATGGTGACACCGGCACTGTCAAGGCTGTGTGACTGGCTGACGAATGCCATCAATGCCATGAATCAGTTTATTGCTCTGCTCAATGGGCAGAGCACATGGACAAAGGCAACCAAACAGCAGGTTGACTATGCAAAGTCACTGGAAAAAACCTCCGGCGTTGCCAAAAAGGCAGCAGGAACCCTGGCAGCCTTCGATGACCTGAATGTTCTGCAAAAAAATGATTCCGGAGGTGGCAGCGATGTCTCCGGCATGTATGAAGAGGTACAGGTCAGCGACAAGATGGCATCCAAACTGGAAAAGGTTCGCAATCTTGCCAACCAGATCAAAGAGGAGTTCAGTGTAAGTTGGAAGAATGCATTTGAACATCTTGGAATCGAAGACCAGATGCAGAACATCCACGACAACCTGGTATCCATCAAGGGAAGTTTTATAGAAATCTTCAGTTCAGAATCTGTGAAAGAAGCTGCCGGAAATTTTGTACTTACCTTTGCAAACAGCATTGGAACCATAGCAGCATCACTTGTCAGCATCGGTGCTACAATTGCACAGAATCTCACAGGTGGTATTAAAAAGTACCTGGATGAGAATAAAGACGATATCAAAGATCACCTGACACAGATGTTTGATGTTGGTGCGGATCTTATGCTTTTGGCGGCATCTGCGGCAGCAGCATTTGCTCTGATCTTCTCTGTACTTGGAAGTGATTCCGGCCAGCAGGTTACTGCAAATCTGATTCAGATGTTTGCAGATACATTTATGTCAATATCGTCCATTGCAATGCAGTTTGCGGATGATATTTCACATTTATTGCTGGATCCGTTTATCAATAATCAGGATAGCATTGCAACAGCGGTGCAGGGAATCCTTGATGTGCTTGCGATATTCTCCGGGACCGTGTCTGATATCGTCAGTCAGGTAGGAGATGGATTCACCGGGCTTTACAGCAATTATATTTCACCGTTTATAGATAGCGTTATCACTGGAATTACAGATCTGATAGCTGCTTTTTTGGAGTTTTGGAACAATAATATGCAGCCGATTCTCATGGAATGGGCGGAAATGTTTGATGATACTTACCAGAGCCACCTGAAGCCGATGATTGATGCGTTCATGGAACTGTTGGGAACGCTGATAGAGTACATACAACTGTTCTGGGAGAATTATTTAAAAGCACCATTGGAATGGATCATTGCAAATGTATTGCCACGTCTTATGCCAATTTTGGATATGCTTGGAAAACAGGTAAAGATGGCGGCAGATGTTATAGCAGATATCATTACAGCGTTGCTTAAGGTCATCAAAGATGTATTTGCAATTCTGGGAGATCTGATCCGCGGCGACTGGAAGAAAATGTGGACGGATGCCAAAAAGATATTTAAGGACATTGCGAATGGAATCATGGCAATTGTTGAAACGTTTGCAAATGGAGTTATAGATGCTATTAACGGTATGATCAGGTCTCTAAATAGCATTAGTGTAAGTATTCCTGATTGGGTTCCGGGGTTGGGTGGTAAATCATTTAGTATAAATCTGTCAGAAGTAGGTAAGGTGAATCTTCCAAGACTGGCAGGCGGCGGTATTACAACAGGAGCTACACTGGCTGAGATCGGAGAAGCCGGCAGAGAGGCGGTGCTGCCGCTGGAGCGTAATACCGGTTGGATGACAGATCTCGCAGATGCGATTGCCGAGAGGCTGCCTGGATCGGACACACCAATCAATCTTACATTAAGTATGGATGGTGATGATTTCGCGAGAATATTTATACCGCATCTGCAGAATGAAGAGGTACGTCTGGGAATAGCGGAAGGATAAGAAGGGATGGAGTATGGAACGGAAATATACACAGGGTCTGATCATAGACGGAATGACATATAACATCCCTATGATATCCATAAAAAGAACATTGGACTTTTTAGAGAAATATGCGAACAGGTCAGAAGATGGTGACATGCAGATCGAGACTATTGGATTGTACAAGAACTACACCATATCTATAGGTACCATAGAAGACGCAGAGACTTATGATGCACTGATTGAGCATATTACAGACTGCGAAAACAGATACCACCATGTGGTTCTGCCGGATGCCAGCAAACAGTTTGACTTTTACGGATATTTTTCAAGCATCAAGGATGAGATTGAAATGGTACTGGAGACCGGCGCACAATACAAGGGACTATCCTGGCGTATGACGTCGAAGAAACCTTATAAGACACCGTAGGGGGAGATATGAGGACATATTGCAAAGCAGAAATGAAGTTCATAGATGTGACTGCGCTAGACGATGCCTCACCTTCCACGGATGATAATCAGAGCTTTGGCAAGCTGGAGCTGTTTGAAGCAGAGCACCGGCAAGAAGAATATGGCACTACGGAGCTGAACCAGTTTGTATTATCCGGGGACAAGACTATCTTACCGGAGGCACCGGAAGATATCGCATTTTGGTCAAATGAACAGTCACAGGAAGACTGCACATTTGATAGTAATCCTAAAGTGACAGTACAGTTTTCCGGGCAGCACTCATCCGCCGGCATTACGCTGTATTTTGAGGATGATTATCCGGCGGAGCTGAAGATTACATGGTATACAGTGACCGGCATTAAGTTGATCAGCAAGACCTTTTATCCGGATGCGCTGGTGTATGTTTGTGACAATCCTGTGCAAAATTACGGAAGGATTGAGTTAGAGTTTGTGCGGACCTCATACCCTAAGAGGTACATCAAGCTACAATATATCCTATACGGAAAATACATTGTATGGGATAAGGACATGATCCAGTCCAGCAAAGTGCAGGAAGATATAGACGTAACATCTGCGACCATACCTATCAACACGGCCAACATATCCATTGTAGATGTGCAGAATGATTTTGATATCGGAAATGAAAATGGAGCATGGAAGTTTGTACAGAAGACGCAGGAGGTAACACTTTCGGAGTACCGCAATGGGGATATGATACCGATCGGTGCCTTTTATGTGGATGACTTTTCTTTTACCAAGAATATTGCATCATTCAAACTCATTGATGGTGTAGGTCTGATGGATAAGTACACTTTTTATGGCGGCCAGATTTATGAGAATGAGACAGCCGGAGAGATACTGCAGGCAATATTCGCGGCAGCAGGCATCACAAAATACAGCATAGATGATGAAGTGGCAGAGATACGTCTGTCCGGTTATCTTGGCATACAGACCTGCCGTAAGGCATTGCAGAGAGTATGCTTTGCCTGCGGAGCGGTGGCGGATGACAGCCGGAGCGACACGATAAAGGTGTACAAGCCGGATCGATATGTTTCTTCTACTGTCGGTCTTAATCGGAAGTTCAACGGCAATTCCAAGGTTGCGCTGGATAAATATGTGTCCGGCGTATCTATAGAGTGTAAAAATTACACACTGGAAGATCAGACAAGTGATATTTACAAAGGATCCTTGCAGGCAGGTGACACCAGGATTACTTTTTCCGGACCATATCTGCCTGATTCGGTAACGGCCACAGCAGGAACCATTAAGGCGGTCAAGACAAATTATATGATTATACATATGGATGCCGCCGGAGAGTGTGTGATCACCGGTAAAAAGTATGCGAACACAGCGTTTACTTATCAAAAGAATGTGACGTTGTTGGAAGCCGGTGAGACCGAAAGCCTGAAAAGTTTTTCGGATTGCACGATTTTTAATACAGAGCTGTTACCGAATGTGGCTGATAACCTGCTGAGTTATTATGCACTGCGGCAAAAAGTTGATATGAAGTATCTGGAGAACCAGGAGCAGGTAGGTAACTGGATTAACATTGAATCAATCGGCGGGAAAGTATCTACCACATTGATTGAAAGCCAGAGCATTGATCTGTCCGGAGGATACATTGCGACAGCCAAATGCCGCGGATATAGTACGGTGGTGACAGATCCGGCATATACCGGAGAGATTTACATGGGAGAAAGGGGACTGATCTGATGGACCTGAGACCAATAAATCCATATTATCACAAGAAAAAACAGATAAGAAAAGCAAGGGCAAGGGCATCAAATAATTCTGAGACCTACAGTTATCCGTATGAGTGGATTTCGCCGGTAATGGATAGAACGCAGGATGATGTAGATCTGGCAGCGCGCTTAATGTCTGCCGGTTGGGAAAATTTAACGACGGAAGAGCAGGAGGAGTATCTGAAAGGATTGAAAGGGTGTCTGAATACCTCCGATCTGTACCGCATTGAAAATGATATACAGATCCTGCTGGATGTCCTGGAATTGGAAGGAAAAAGCTGTGTAGGAGCAGTACCAAGTCCACCGAAGGAAAGTTATTTTGCAAACCTAAAGGCAAACGTGGCAGCAATAAGAGCAGCGTATTTCGTCCACGCAGATACGCCACAGGTGCCAGATCTGCCTTATAACACATGGCAAGCATACAATGATATCGAAAAAATATTGAATGATGTCTACGAAGTAGTAAGTTCACAGTTTAGTTATTACACCGGTGAAATATATGCTGGGGATACTATTGGATTACTTTTATAGGGAGGAAGCACTATGTCGGAAATTACAAGTTGGGTAAAGAAAATCTGGAAGAACAGAATCACAGAGTTCCCTACACGGAGAACACTGACTAAAGAAGATGGGAATATGGAGATTGTTACTGTTGCCAGAAATGAAGGCACGGTGTCAGAAGAGGGAGATGCCTTTGATGCGGACACTATGAACAATCTTGAAGAAAGAATTGATGCAGGTTTTAGCAAACTTAACAGTGCGCTGATTGTGGAATCATTTGATAAAAGCACAGGAGTGCTGAACACTAAGTCGTTAAGCGAGGTGTAGACTATGAACTACGGAAATGTTGTCGTTAAAAAAATGAATTTCAACGGACAAAAAGTGAAGAAATGGTATCACAACGGAGTGAAAGTATTCTCTTCTGGGAATATCGTTACCTATAATGTGGATACTGAAAATTTCTACCAAGAAGAAGTTGACAGCGAAACTACTGTGTTGTCTCCTAAGACATTTACGCCTACTAAGAGTGGGTGGACTTTTGCTGGTTGGAGAGAAGATACGACTGCATCTAGTAGTGTGTTATCTTCTAAAGTTATGGGAGACGAACCTATTACACTGTATGCTGTATTTAAACGGACACTTACGGCTACGTTTAGCGGTAATGGCGCCAATAGTGGATCAGTAGCCAGCATCAGCGGAACACAATATTTTAATAATGGAAATTATAATAATCCGGATATTACTCTTCCGTCAAACGGATATTCAAGAACAAATTATATTTTTAGCAAATGGGATAAGGGTACTCCTGGGACAAAAATTACTTTAACAGAAAGTGTCACCATTACCGCTCAATGGTCAGAAAAACCTTGGACCGAATTTACTATAGGACAATTAGGCTCAGGCTGGGGCGATAGTACCCATGTTAATAATTATTTTAAACCTTGTAAAATTTGCTATAATGCCATAAATTTTGATAATGTTAATCAAATCAGAATTGTTGGAGCCGGATATGGCTGGGTTAGTCCCGAATTAGATATATATTACAGTAATACTATTGGTAATTGGGACAGTAGTGGAAGATGGCCTATTTGGAAAGGCAGATTCCCTTCGCATGGATCTTCAAAACCTAATTTCACTACAAAAATTTTCGATGTTAGTGCTATAAAAGGAGTTAGGTATGTCACAATCAATATACCTGACGAGGATGCAAATAAAGACGCCATTACAAAATATGCCATCGAACTCAGAAGTTTTGCCTATAGATAATGAGTTCACATGATTGATGCAAAGAATAAAAAACTATTTATTAAAAATGTAGTCAAAAAAGCCTGCAAATAAAAAGTCAAGGCTAAATTGAATGAACTTTGAAAATTTTATACAGGTTGAAAA
>OGGB01000655.1_pt1 | contig 28078 bp, 31 predicted proteins | sample 1571111 | NCBI WGS metagenome assembly OGGB01 (sample SAMEA2582067, study PRJEB24529) | metagenome | biome: Human gut stool | place: China | collected 2011
CCCAGGCTGGTCACAAAAGCCGCAAAGATGTTCCTGAAAAATCCCCTAAGCCAGGGAAATGCCCAGGGGCATGCAAAGCCATACGGGATGAAAAGCAGCACGTTTTCCACCACGAAGGCGTTATTTCTCGTATTGATCCCCCAGGTGGAGAAAAGCTCCAGATCCATGGCACGGTTCCGGCTGCCATCCTCTCTGGAGAAAAAAGTAATCACCAGTATGATCATAAGGTACAAAGAAAACACCATGAGACCTGCCATCGGAAAGGCTTCTTTTCCCTTCCGCTCCCTCCTGGCATTCATTGCATTCAGGATCAGTCCCATGACGGCACCGGCCATCACACCATAGGGCAGATATTGTATGGCACCGTTCAGATCCCTTATTATATATTTCCAAATCATTCTTTCTTCATCCTATATCTGTCTCTTAAAATTCCCGTTTTACATCTGGTAAGTGTCCCAGCGGGAAGGCGCCTCGTCCCATAGCTTTTTGTTCTCAAATAATCTGTCGTTCATCCAGCCGACCGCATCCACCACTCCATCCTCGTCAAAGGAGAACATGGCCCTCTGCTTCTTCTCCTCCGGTGTCTTTAAAAAGTTAAAGGGCTCCGGCCAGACCGTCACGAGAAGCTTTTTGCCGCCTTCCGGATCCTCGGGATCTGCGGTCTGTTCCAGGCGATAGCGCATCCCCTGATGGCAGCCGGTAAATTCCGTCTTTTTTAAATATTCCATTGATAATATATCATCACGCTGTATCATGTATTTGTCCTTTTTGGTTACTTCCGATTCCGTTACCTGAAAACTATCCTGTCTGTATTATATGGTTCACGAACTGCTCTGTTGCCACGCAGCTCCCACAATTCTGCACATGTTATATAGTATCATGTATCCGTCCCGAATGCAAAGTCAAATATGCAGACTGATCTCCTTTTTCAGCTGCCGCATGATCTTTTTCTCCAGTCGGGAAATATAGGATTGTGAGATTCCCAACAGATTGGCCACTTCCTTCTGGGTCATCTCCTGTCCGTCCACTGTCCCCAGTCCGAACCGAAGTCTGACGATGGTCTTCTCCCGCTTGGACAGCTTGCTCACGGCATTCATGAGAAGTTTCCGCTCCACCTCATTCTCTATACCGCGATAGATCACATCCTCATCCGTCCCCAGAATATCCGACAACAGCAGCTCGTTGCCGTCCCAGTCTACATTCAACGGCTCGTCAATCGAGACTTCCATTTTCGTCTTGTTATTCCGGCGCAGATACATCAGTATCTCATTTTCAATGCACCGGGAAGCATAGGTTGCCAGCTTGATATTTTTCTCCGGGTTGAAGGTGTTGATGGACTTGATCAGCCCGATGGTGCCGATGGAGATCAGATCCTCCACCCCCACACCGGTGTTGTCAAATTTTTTGGCTATGTAGACCACCAGACGCAGGTTATGTTCGATCAGGATGGCTTTCGCCTCATCCTCGTATTCCGTCCCCAGATCACCGATCACCTGATTCTCCTGCTCACTGGGCAGGGGCGGCGGCAGTACCTCCGCGCCACCGATATAGTGGACATCTCCTTTCCGGTGCAGCAGATAAGGCTCCCTGCGCATCATTTTAAACTGCATTTTTCCCGGTATTGCTATCTTTAAGACCATATTTACTCCTATCTGCCACATTGTGCCTTGCCGGATCGTCCGGCTCTTTTATTTTTTCCTTCTTCCTTCGTGCTTTGTTCGTCTCCTGCAACAGCGCAGGAGGTAACAGCATCGGGATCTCTTCTCCCGCGATCTCCTCCTCACTCACTGCCAGGTATACATTTCTGTATTCTCGTTCCACACCCTGCTGTATGAGCGTCATCTGCGGCACCGGATATCCCTTAAGGATCCCGCTCTTTTTCCCTACACTGTGATAAGGAATCACCCGGAATCCAGGCAGTCCTTCCGGCCACAGCCGATAAAATATCCGTGCGTCCAGCACCGATACCGGTGCTCCGCTGATAGGTTCGGTCAGGGTATTGCCGGAGTCTACCAATGCATGAATGCGCAACGGTCCCTCCGCTCCCTGTAACACTACATCACAATAGCAGGCTTGTTCCGCTTCCTTTTTGCGCCCCCACACAAGTATCCAGCCGGAGAATGCTCCGACTCCCAGGGTCATACCGATCCCAGGCAGATAATTTCTTCCCATCGGGAATCCCCGAAGCAGTGCCGCCAGAATGCCTCCGATCAGGAAGGTGGACAGCATCAGTTTTCGGAAATAGTTCCACAACGTCCCAAGGCTGCGAATGTGAAATGTCACATACAGCATAAGTATTGTCCCCGGCAGAAAACAAAGCAACAGCTTCCCGGCGGCTGTTCCTTTCCATAAAAAAGGAAACAGATACCAGACCGCTCCGACCACGGCTCCCGCAAGCAGCCGGTACCACGTGGCAGTGTGGCCCATGCTGTGATCCACCAGGCAAAGCAGCAGCAGATTCATCCCGAAATTCAGGAGGAACAGACTGTCTAAGTAGAGTTCATAATGCATCACACCCCTCCTTCAGAAACATTATAAAGGGTGGCATCAGCGGATTTTGTCAAATTTTCATCCGCCGGAACCTTTTTCTTTCCATCGTTTTCGACATCGTCCCTGGGGAAGTCTGCGACCGCCATCACTCCCCGGGCTCCGCTGTCTCCTCCGGCTCTTCGGTCTTCTCCAGTCCCAGATAGGGCAGAATATTTTCGTACAGCTGCCTTATGATCGGTGCTGCCACCTGCCCCCCGTAGTAGATGCCCTGGGGATTATTGATAATAGCAATGGCGATGACCTGGGGATCATCCGCCGGAGCGAAGCCGATAAAGGAAGATATGTAACGTCCGCTTCCTCTGGGCAGGGTCTGGCTGGTTGCAGTCTTGCCGCCGACGCGGAAGCCCTGTACCTGACCGTTTCTGCCGGAGCCTTCCGCCACTACCATTTCCAGAATGTAGCGCATAGTAGCCGAAGTCTCCTCCGAGACGATCCCCGTCTGCACCGGATAGGAAAAGGTCTCTTCCACCTCCCCGTCACGGTTCAGCGCCTCGATGCCGAAATGCGGGGTGATCCGGTTGCCGCCGTTGATAATGGAGGAAGCCGTGGTCAGCAGCTGGATTGCTGTGATCTGGAAAGACTGCCCGAAAGCCACGGTAGCCAGCTCCACATTTCCCATATCCTCTTTTTTATGCATGATAGTCCCAGCTTCTCCCGGCAGGTCGATGCCGGTGCGCTGTTTTAGGCCGAACTGTTCAAAATAATGGTAGTAATTGTCCACACCGAGCCGCAGGCCGACGGAAATCAATGCCGGGTTACAAGGGGTCTGGAACTACTGTCAGAGTTCGGGTTGGTGGCATACTTTTTTAACGTGCTGGCTACTCTACCACCTCCCAATAGCATTCGCTATGTTCGAACTTTTCCTTGATATAAACGATCCTGCCCTGCTCCTTTAACTGTTGGATACTGTGCCAGGTATAGCTGTAGGTGTTCCCCAGCCGCTCCGCCATCTGTGGGATCGTAATGTATTTTTCACTTTGGATCAGTTCCAGTACTTTCTCGTTGTAGGCTTTCCGGTTGCGGTCATAGATGGTTTCTTTTTTGTAGGTGAAGGAAAAGTAGAATAAACTGTAATCCGATTCCACAATGCTGTATAGTTCAAATTTACTCCGCATCAGTTCCCTGCTCATGGTGACATCCATATCCCCGTTGTTATGAATCTCTATGACCTCCACACAGCCATAGAGAATTTCCAGAATCGCCTGCTCGTTATAATTTTTGTTTTCTATGGTATCCCGGATCTGCTGTAAGCGGCGGTACTGATCCGCCAGACTCTTCTCCCCGTCTTTCTGTCCCTCTATCTTTTCTTCCAGTTCCCGAAGTTCCTTTTCCAGTCTGTCCTTGTAGATTCCAAAGTCCTCATCGGAAATCACTCCGTTCATTAACTTATGAAACAATACATCCTTATTCCGTAAAAGGAGTTCACGCTGGGTTTCCAGTGCCTTCAGTTTTTTTCCATTGTCGGAATTGCATAATGCCTTTTCAATGGTATGAATCGTATCGTTGATTAAACCGGAAGAGATATGGAAAAGGTAGGCATATTTTTCTTTCAGTGCTGCCGCCAGTTGCTTCTCTAACTCTTTCTCCGCTATCACCATGTTGTCACAGGCGCTTCGAGTTCTCTGAAACTGCCCGCTGCATTTCCACGTGATGACTTTTTCGGAATTAAGTTTGTAGTGCATTCTGTAGTATGGCTTCTTGCAATTTGCGCAGACCAGTCGGTTACTCCATTTGTAGGTACCTGCCAGCCCCTTGCAGCACCCCATCTGGAACCGCCTTGCATCTATGATCTGAACGATCTTCTCATGGTATTCCCTGCTGACGATGGGAGGAATCACGTTTTCCTTATAGATCCAGTCCTCCTGCGGGAGTTTCACACGCTCCTTGGTGTAGAAGTTGCTGACTTCCTTATGTAAAATGCAGTCTCCATGCAACATCGGAGAGGTCAGCATTTTCTTCCATGTATTCGCCGCAATACGCACAGAAGGCATCTTGTGATACCCTGTGGTTCCCTTGCTCCGCACCCCTCGGTCATACATGATGTTGGCTAAACGGTAAAATCCTATCCCCTGCTCCACCAGTGACAAGGCGTAGCGAAGTTCTGTGGCTTCCTTTTCGTTGACTGTCCACCAGACACGCTTGGTGTTCTCGTCGATAAACTCCACATTCCGATCCCAGCCGTATAAGGGTCTGCATATATGCAGTGCCTTGGAACCCGTGGCGTAGATCTGTCTGTTGCTGTGAATATCTCTGATTTTCTTGGAAGTGATCTTACTCTGCTCCGCATCCACGATGGCCTGCACAGAATATTTTATATCATCCCTCTCATGGTCATAGATGTGGTCATCCAGATAAAAATACAGTTGAAACTTCTTTTGCAGATGCAGTTTCACAAAATTGTGCCATTCCGCCTGATCTCTGCAAAGTCTGTCCGAACATTTCACAACCACCAGATCAATCCGATCCGCCTTAATGTCCCGAATCATCCGCTGATATTCCAGACGATGCTCCGCCTCCGTGCCGGTCTCCGGCTCTATATACTGATCCACGATCGTAAGGTGATTGTCCTCCACCAGTTTCCTCGTGTATGCCACCTGCACATCCAGTGCCTCCATCTGTACCTTCTTCTCCGTAGACACCCGGTTGTAGATTGCCACCCGTGTCTGCGGCGAAAATTTTGAAAGTTCGCTCATTTCTGTTTTCCTCCTTTTTCTTTTGCATACAGCAACTCCACAATGTCCTCATATTCCTTCTCTGATAAACTTCCGTCCTCGTACAGTAACCGTACAATTCCACACTGCACCTCTGTTTCCTTCCGTAAGGAAACCTCCCGGTTCTTTGCTGCTCTCTTAGCGCCAGATCCAGTTGCCATTCCATCCTCCGAACGAGGTTTTTACCAGTGTATGCCATTGAAACGCTGACCTACACAAAATGCAAGATTATTTCCGCTATTTTCCGAATGTTTTTATTCTTTCATAGCAGTGCATCGTTAATTATTTAACAAGTAAATATACCTCTTAATTTATTTAATCTAGCGCGCAATACAAATGCGTTCCGTTTTCAAAAGGTGTGCTGTTACCGCTACGGGTATGGCTTCGGTGGGGACGATGTAAGGTAGTTCGGAAATAAACTGTTCTGGGGTAGGGACGCTATGCGATCAGGGGGAACGCTGTTGGAAAATCGATGAACGTGTCGGGGTGAAAAGTGATAAAAGGTCAGTGCGGAGGAAAATAAGTGACTATTGCGCTTTAGAAAACTAACAACCAGTCTGAAAATGGTCTACTACTTCCAAAAATGAGGATGTCGGGTCACATGACAGATTGGCTCCTGTGGTTCACAGTGCTTTCATCACTTGTTCGGATGGTGCTGGTGGATTCATGGAAATGCTGCGTGGAAAACTTGAAAATATTTTTCTGAAATGCTTTATTACTGTTTTTTGCTTTGTCTGAGGTTGGAAAATCACATGGTAGATGGGTGTAGGTGTTGATGGGTGGGGAAATTACTAACCAGTCGGGAAAAGGTGATAAACGGATTTTTCAGACACTGACTTTTCTTTTTCTCCGCACACCTAACTTTTTTCAGGAATTTTCCTGTTTTTTCACAAAAATATTTTTTATCGGAATTGCTGTTTTTCTCATTTGACAGTTATTTATATTAAATTTTGAAAATTGGATTTTAATATAAAAAGATTTATGCTTGAGAAGTGTTGAAAGAAAAAAGCCATGGTACAGAAATGGAACTACTGCACCATGGCTTGCCGGGAAAGCATTGTTATGAAAGACCTCTGATCCGCTTTTTGTAAATCTGTACCAGACTGTCATAAAAGGCATCATTCGCCCTCCAGTTGCCATCGTTTGGCATCATATAAGCGGCGATCTGCATTTCGCTGCCATCGGGGAAACACAGGTAAACCAGATAAAACTGCTGTACTTTCCTCGTTAAAATCATGGGACGCAGACGCTGCTGTCTGGGAATATATACAGTGTCATCGTATCCTCTATTGCTTGTGGTGTTCTGTGCCATTTTCTCAGTCCTCCTCTTCCGGGTAGCGTACTTTCAAGGGATCATAGGGTTCGTACCAGAACTCCCCTCTGCTCTCTATCAATACTCTGTAATAATATCGTTTGTAAACTGCCAACAGCTTTCTCTCCAGCCAGCGGTTCTGTTTCCTCGTTGCGTAGGGATTCTGCGCATAGACGATCACTGTCCGGGGATGCCTGCTGGATAATATTGCACCCAGTCCTTTGTTGCTTCGTCTGATATAAAATATTTTCTTGTCCATCTTGCTTAACTCCTTTTTTATTTTCTATTCACAATAAAGCGTTGTACCATGTAAGGGACTTTTCCTTTACAAGAGAAAACAATGTTGAAAACGAAGTTGTTAACAGCACAGATGTTATATTATCTACTTTTTGCTTTTTGAGGTGGCATCTCTTTTGAATTTCTTGGGCTTCGGGGTAGCTACCTGCAGTGGAGCGAAATAGTCGGAGAAGTCTGCCGCTGAGGACAGATGCGTATAAACCGTGTCCAGATTTTCATACCCGGCATTCTTCAACGCATTTGTAAGTTTCTCATCTCGCAGAGTGACAGAATAGATTTCCCCTGTGGATTCATCTACCCTCTCCCCCCGCACTCCCAAGTGGTTCCGGGTTTCATATAAGATTTTCGTTTTCTCTGTTTTCAGCCGTTCAAATGCCTGCTGGTACTCTGCCTCCTGCTCTTCCCTCCACGAAGTAATGACCTTGTCCCGTTCGATTGCTTTAGAACAGAGATAGCCATGATTGCCATGCATTTCTGCTGTGGATTCGTTCATATTACTAATTACATACTTTATCACTGTTGCCATTTCATCGTTCGTTTCAATCTGCGTTATGTAGAAACTGCCATTTTTCCATAGTTTACCCACCTCACCGGGTGCTATCATTATGGGGAAATTGCAGATCATGTGGTAATGCCAGTTGCCGTTTTTCTGTCGGCTAAACGTTGCCACGTAGCGGAAATTATCGTAATGGTCGTTGACCCTCTGGACGAATTTTTTAAACTCCTTATGGGTAGTCTTAATGTCTGAAAACTGCTTCTCAGGCTGTAAGCGACCGTCAAAGGTCAGGGTCAGCATGACCATCTTGCCTGCTTCAAAACTGTTATAAACCATTTCCTCAATAACCCGTCTGCGCTGTTTCATTCTGTTGTAGTAATTGAAATCTGCATAGTTGCTCGGAATATTTCTCTTGATCTCTTTTTTCCTGTCCGGCTTGATAGGCTGCGTGGTATACAATTCCATATTTTCGTAGGTGGTCAGCCGTGTCCGCCTGCGGCTGATCTTGATCTTCATTGCCAGTTCAATTAACTCTGCTTCCATTTTTGTGTCCTCCTGACTGCCTTCTTACTTTGAAGTATACACAAATTAATTTCATTGTCATCTTGAAAAAGTAACAAACTTTTTATGATATTTCGTATGTAGAATAAACCTGTTTTGACTACGTGTGGAGACATGAGGAGGCACGTATCTGTGGACTAACCATTACGGGTACGCTATACAAATTGCACAATGGGGTACAAATTTCAGGCATAAAAAAAATGCCTTTCGGCACCACACATTTTTAATTTCTGAATAATACGTTTTGGACGATTAAAAATCTAAGGTTCAGAGACTATTCCTGAAGGGTGTAGTTGGCATCGGTGGGAGGCGATGAGGTGTGGGTACACTCAAGCAACACATACAAATATTTCTGGGCAGAAGGCAACGTAATCGGTGAAGCCAGGGAAGAGTTACCTTGTTCCATAATGGAGGCATGGGACTTTGATTCATTCCATCGGGTGGCATCCGATAAACCAACCGTGGCTGTGGGGGTGGAGGTGGTAAACCAATCCACTACTGTGTAGGTAGGTTCATCCTCTATCAATATCTTTCCTATCGTATCCTCCCTGGTATAGACTCCATCATTGATGTAGGTGGAACTTAAGGTGTTTAAGGTGCGATAGGCTTTGATAATGGTGTAGGAACGTTGAAGAGAAGGATCCGTTGAGGTAACCGAAGATGCATACTCGGGTGCCTTGCCTGGGGTGGAACCACATGAGGTGTCATAGGTATGGGTGTAATCCCCCTCTCCATCCTCCGTAAAGGCTAACATCGCTAACATTCCTATCGAATAAGTCTCAAGGTTACTGTCAGGGTGATACTGTCTAATTGATGAAGAACCTTTATCCCAAAGAGTAAAACCTGCATTCGCACATACTACTGAACCAGTGCTGATATAGGACGCTGCATTGGCTGCCTTTCGATAGTACTCTCGTCCCTGATCTGATTTTGACCATAAATCAGAAGCAGTTGTAAGAGAATTATAATACCTTGCCAACATTTTCGGTGTACCTGCATATATCCTCCCCAAAGTAGTATACTGCGTTGTGTTTTCCGCAACAGGTTTAATATTCCGAATAATTGCATCCAAACTTGCTCTTGTTGCTTCTGTAGAATGCAATGATCCATTCATAATACGTGCTGTACTAGAAATACTTGTATCAAGCAGTTCCACTAAATCAGAGGAAGGCAATGTTCCATCAGATATTCTTTCCAAGGCAGCTTTGAAACCAACCAAAGCATTATATAAACTAGCTGCTGATATTCCCTCTCTAAAACCAATACCACCATTGAATGTTCTCTTCTGGGCAAACTGGACTGCGATGATTGGTTCGGCTACAAGGATGAGTTCCTCATTGGTGAAACGGGTGGCTACTGCATCTCCCCAGATGTCTTGAACCATTCTAATGCCTAAAGTACCTTCACCATAAGGTGTACGCAACCATGCTTTGATTGCAGCGGTGTTGTAAGTGGAAGAATTTTTAAGGAAACCACCATTGTTTGTCATGCCTGGCGCTGCCGCCCATGGTACATAAGCGCCTTCCCAGTGGGTGACCTCAGGATAACGATTGTATTTATCCTGTGCATGAAGTTCATAACCTAACATACTGCCACTACAAGGAAATGCCTTCGGGGTTGTGCCGGCGACTGCACCACCGCCATTGCGTTCAAGAAGGTAAAGGAGAACACCTTGACCTTTTCTACCGCCATCCTTTGAACCAGTTGCATACCATTTACCACCTGATGTTTTTGCATAAGTGCCATCAGTGGAATCCGCTTCGACTACTGTCGTCGTTGCGGCACTGGCTGTCAGGGTGGTAAACATCGGTAAACTGATTAGCAGTGCTAACAGCAGACAAAGAAAGCGTTCTGTGAAAATTTTTAGTGTTTTCTGCTTTGAAACCATGCTGAACCTCCATTTCAAAAAATAATAATTAAAAAATAAAAAACTAAATATTTATAATAAAAAGGTAGAAAAAATGGACATCCCCGGGAATGGGAATGTCCATTGGTATATTTTAAATGTTAATAATGATCAAACTTAGACTGTTTATTATTCAAAGTGAATAAATCAGGGAATTTATATTCAAAAATTATGCCCTCAATGTGTATAATGCTATGTCTATCTCCTTCTCTGAAAAACCAGCTTTTCTACAGTCCTTTCTAATTTTTTCAGAATTGTATTTTGTTGCCCCCTCTATCATTGATAGAATGTTTGATCTGCACTCATCTATGTTTCTTATTGCATTTCTGTTATTTCCTTTAATACATTCGTTATACAAATCTAAAAGTTCAGTTATTAACTTCATGTTATTGTCTATGGTCATTTCTGAAAGTTTGGATAAATTTTGTAATGTTAACAGTTCACAAAACATCTTATTAAATATTCCTTGTAGTTGCAGTCCACTGATTATATCCTCTACTTTAAACCATGATTCATGATCTAATAAATTGCGAAATAAAATATCTTCATGCTTTACAAAAATTTTATCAAGTGTACATCCTTCATATTTATTCTTATTAATACACATTACTTGCAGTAATTGTTTAGAATAACTAGCATGAAATCTTTGTGGAGTCCAAGGTTTTCCAGATGTTGAACCTGCTATTTCATGTGCTGCCATTTCAATATCAGGTAATACCTTTTCAATATTATTCAAATTTTCTGGATTTATAACCCCATAATCGTAATATTGTTTATACAAGTTTATCAGTTTGTGCTCTGTCCTATTCCCAAGACTATTTATATTTCTTATAGTGTTTTGAAATTTGTCTGAAAATAAATATATTGTTTCAAAGCAGAAAAATGTAGGAATGAGTATTACCTTATTGCTATAAGCATTCTTAATTATTCCATCTTTCATTATTTGTTTATTCAAATGACTAAATAATTCATCACTTGTTAATGATGAATTTTTCTCGCCATCCATATCAAACACAATAATTACATAGTTAACTGCTGCAACTTCCCTCTTTGATACTTTGAATACTCCTGTATTTCCTAAGGAACCTATAACCTGAACATTTGTTTTATTAGAGTTTAATATTGAAGTTGTGTGTTCAAATAATGTTTTACATCCATAACTATCCTCGAATTTTATCAAAATATTCACATTCAGTATCCTCCGTCACTTTATGGGGCTTCATTTTATCACCAATGTATAAAATTCTAGGCGTATATGATTCTGTATAATTTTCTTCGTCTATCTCTGTAAACACCCTTGTAATATATTCTGAATATCCAGTTATATATATATTTCTCCATGTTGTTCTAATTTCAGACAATGCAGCTGCAATATCAGTTATATTTTGTTTGGTTAGTTCTGTATCAAATTCATCTATTATTAGTATATCACCTCTTGAATAAAACAGTTGAAGTAATGCGTTTATGTATGCGTCCTCTGTTGTTTCTATTTTTCCATCATTAACAATTCTATTAACTAATCTGTTATTAAGTTCCTTCATTAAAGCGAACCGTTTTTCATCTTTAGCATAATAACTTTTATATTTTGGTATATTTGTTACCACACTCAAGTCATTCTTTTGAGCATCTATTATTTTTTCCACTAAATATCTAGTTTTTCCAGTTGCATTATCTCCTATAATTAATGTTATATTTTGCTTCTGCATACTAAATCTCCTTTACAAAATATGGGGTAAACTCTGGTTTTATATCAGCATTATACAGAATTATTGTAAGGTTCTCATAATCTGTTAAATTGTTGTATACAACATTTTCTAGCCTATTCCCCATTCTTTCAAATAAGCTCTTCACTATTATTGGTTTATTAGAAACTTTACATGCTAATAGATACAACAGTATTCGCTCACCTGAAGACAATTGTGCTAAAGATAATTCAACATTTCCAACAGAATAAACTATTTGTTGCCCATTAATCTTTATGCTATCATGCTTAATACCTATTATATTAAACCATTTTTCTAAAGTATTTATATCGGAATTTGCAGCTTGCAAGACTTCCATACCTTCTTCACTTGTCAAAAAATTAATGTCACTAATTACTTCTTTTTTCTGAAATATACCATCATCCTTAATATCTTGATATTTAATAATTTTCATACTATTACACCTGCCTTTTATTATATTATATCGCAAAAATATTCAAATTACAAATCGACGCTTCTAAAATTTTCAGAAAATTTTGATTGATATTTTGTGGATGCTTGGGTCGAAATATTATATGTTATGTTGATTATTGGTATGAATGAAATTGAATATAACTGTATTGGTGGTTGAGGGGAAGTGACCTCTGATATCCTCCACCGTAATCTTCTAACATCCTTTAAGAGAAAGAACATTAGATATATGCAGTAACACATATATCTAATGTTCTTTACTATTACCTAGTGTTACATACTACCTTTTAGTGTTGTTTCCTCTGAACCCAGTTCAAAAATAGGTAAGTCGTTGTCGTTACCATCGCCGATGGAGCCACTGGAACCAGTGTCAGTGGAAGAACTACCGCCTCCGGCGGTACTGCCACTGTTACCAGTGGTTCCACCGGTGATTAACTTGTCTACTAAATCTGTCATATCTTTTTCAGATTTAATGGCAGCGATTTCGGCATCCGTTGCTCCAAGGGTTTTTAGGTCTTGCTTTAGTTCATCTGACATAACATAAGAACTTGATGAATTATTCACCTCAGGTGCAGGTGTTTCAGTTACTTCTTCATAAACCTCACCCTCAGAGGTTTGAGAATCATTCTCATTTATCTCTGATTTACTCTGTGCTTCAGAAGTAGTAGTATTCTCTGCATCTGTTGCAGTATTATCAACATCTGTATCTTCGACTGTTTCTGTGATGTTGGTTTTACCGAGGGTGGTGTCGATCGGATATCCTTTTGCCTCTGCTAATTTTGCATAGGTGTCTGCCAGCAACTGGATTGCTTCGGAACGGGATAAACCTTCATCCCAACGGGTTTCTTTGTTGACAATATCAAGTGTATTTGCAAGTACTAATGCTTTATACATTCTGGTGGGGCATCCATCATCGGGATTTGCTATCGCATTGGCTAACTCTGCTGTCTGCCAACAGTCTTTGGAACCATCATATTTCTCAAAGGCTTTCGTAGTACTCAAATCCCCTGCATCTTTTGCATCGGAAAGGCTTGCCGACTTTGTATCTACTGTGGACAAATCTTCTTTGAAATAATGGCTCATTAACATATAAATATATTCACCACGGGAAATTGTAGATGTGAAAGTTTTAGATGTTAAACTGCCAGTGTCAATGGTAAGGTAGGAATCATTCATTAAATATCCTGCGTAATTGGTGTAGGGAGATTCTGAACCAACTGCATTTACGAAATCAACAAAGGTTTCGGGGCTTTCAGATTCCGTTACCGGGGTTTCTGCTCTCATGATCAAGGTCATTGCCTCTGCTCTTGATAAGGAATCATCACCATGGAACTCTGGTTGTTCTTTGGTGGGTAATAAATCAAAATAAACACCTAAGGCTGCATATCTTGCTGTTATGGTATCCTCGTCTACATCGGTAAACTGACTTGCCAGTGCTTTCTGAACTTCGGACTGTACTGCCTCATTTTCCCAATAGTTGGAATAGAATTTTCTGTTCATCATGGCATTGTATAAGGTGTTGTTACCGTCCTGATCCCCTGCAAGGTTGGTATAGACGATGCCGTTCTTACTGCTGTCAGAAGTAGGAACTACACCCAGAGCGGTATCAAAAGCAGAACGGAATGCGGAGTAGGTAGATAAGGATGCTAACTGCTCCCATGGTAATGTATCTTTTTCTTCTTTGACCGTATCTTTAGGCGTGGCTATCTCAATCTCTATCTGATCGCCTTGCCGCAACAGATTCAGCGCCTCATCCTGAGAGACAGACGCACAGCCCATTAGCTGACTGGTAATAATGATCATTGTAAGCGTCGGAATTATTATACGCTTAACATTCATAAACTTTCCTGACATATTAATTTCCTCCTGTCATAATAGTCGATGAGGATGCCTCTCGGCATCCTCATAAAAAATATAAAAATAAAAATCACTTATTATTAAATACAAGTAGAAAATCAGGCCTAAAACATCTTAACTATTGTTGCTATACCAGATATAAGCGTTATTACAATACAAGCATTGCTTACATACGGGCACTTGCTCCAATCAGTTTTTATAAAGTCATTTAATTTTTTGAAATAATGTTTCAGTTCTTCTGAAAGGCTTACTTTATTCTCTCCGGCAAGCGTTTCATCTACCAGACGCTTAATCTCTTCAATATAATTGTTTCCTGCCGTAGTTACTTTGTCATCTTCATCCACAAAACCAAGCTGATCCAGTTTTTGAATACATTCCTTATACTCATCTGGTTCGTAAATGCCATTGCTTACAGCAATTTCACCTATGCCACCCTCGGGAATATTGCCGGGATTCTCCGCATCAAACTCGCAAATGCTTTTGATTAAAAGAAGCAGTTCCAGTTCACGTTCTGTCAGTATCATATCCATAGTAGTTGTCTCCTTTGACACATTGTATTTTTGCTCATTATATCATCTTTTAGCAAACTTTACAATGCTATGCGCATATTTATATTAACCTACGGATATAACATAAAATGTAAAATCATAGTAACAGTAGGAGGTATTCTATGATTCATGGGTTAGGCGAACGCTTACAGGAACAACGAACTGCACATAAACTATCACAAAGAGAAGTGGCCTCGGCTCTTAACGTATCGCCTGCGGTTATCTCAAATTATGAAAAAGGGGAGCGCACGCCCAGTCTGGAAATGCTCATTGCTCTTGCCCGGTTATACCACTGCTCCACTGATTATCTGCTCGGTTTTGACAAGAGCAATACTGATACCATTAATGTTTCCATGCTCACAGAAAGACAGAAAAATCTCCTACAACTCTTTCTGGAAGAACTCTGACAGCAGCTTTGTAGTTTCCGATAATTTACTGTGAATGATTCCTAGCGACAGTGCCTCTATGCTGTCGCTTTGTTGTGTCTGCACATCATTCTCCAAAAGAATCGTGACAGCCAGTGCTTCTTGCAATAACCTGATTATGTTATCCTGTGAATGATCTGTTGGCATATTCATAACTAGGTCACCTCCTCTCCCGGAATGGTTTCTCCCTGGGAGAAGAATGTAACGCTGAATAAAGGGAAAGGCAAGATGGAAATGGGATGCTTTGGAATGAAATTTCTATAAACCTCCACAGCGAAAAAATGGTAGAAAAGAACTTCTCGATTTTACTCGAAAATTTTATTTTTAAATGATACCATCAGTTTTTAGACCTATGACATATAGCGAAAAGGGGACACGTAGCTGAGAATCGTTCTGAAGCAGGGGAAGAAAAAAATCACTTTCCTTCAATCATAAATCGAAAAATAGAATTTTTAGAAAATGCTGCGACACATCCAATGTATCTGGAAATGCCTGCGAAAAATCAGGGATGCTGCGTTGATGTGGCATCTACTTTGAAAATTTATGGCTATTGAAGTTCTGATGGATATGCAGCAACGATAAATTTTCAATAAACCTAAAAACAGCCCACCGCATTGTTAAGGTGCGATAGGCTGTCTATGAAAATGAGGTGTTTTGGGAAATGGCTTAATTGACTTCGGAGCCGTAATAATGCTTACCGGCATCGGATTCGATATTTTCTACTTCCCATTTTGAGCCGTATAAAATATCGGTTCTGTAATAATCTCTGACATTATGTCCTTTCTGGGTATCTAACTTTCCATTGATATAAATATCAAAGGTTCCCATGTTATTATTGGAGTCTGTTGCAGAATATCCAAGATTCGGATATTTATATTTTGTACCCGATTCATCGGAAGCATCTACGCTGGCTTTCCATAAGTACTCGCCGTTAATATCTAAGGTAACCAGCTTTCGGAACGCCCAGAACTCTGTTACTTTATGATCCGTTACGTTGTATGTAAGGCTGGTCTGCACCGTTCCATCTCTTCTGCTACTGGTTACAGTGTCGTTGTATTCCACCCGTGGTGTATATTTCCATGTTACCTGAGAACCATAGAAATAATCACCGGAGACCTCTGTGATCGGAGTGAAAGTGGCATCTGCATCGCCCAGACCATCTGCGTTCTGGTAATAAACAATTACCTGCTGTTGGTACTTCTTTCTTTCGATGCAAACATAATTATCATTCGCTTTCGTTACTTTATAATATACTGAATTTCCTTTAAATTCTTGCCTGTCAGCATATTCCCAACTGTAATACTGACCATAAATGACCAGCTTACTGTCTGCCAGTTTCCAGTCATTCGGATAATTACCATTTGTGTCCATATATTTCACAAAGGTCTGTTGTAAAAAATGTCCTAACTCTTCCCTGCAATAATGACTGCCGCAACGGCTACATTTTCTTGTATAGAAATATCCTGGACGACCAGGCACCTCATAGCCTTTCGTTCCTAATGGAACTACCACAGAACAATCATGATTTAATTTCGGAATAATCTCTGTATACTGATGACCGCAGGCGGTATCATGGCTGTTTCCTATACAAGTATAAGTTCTTACTCCATCATTTTCACAGGTAGGTGCAGTTGTAATTGCAGAAGTATAAGTATGTGTATGTACCGCAGTTACTCTTGCGTATCCATTTCCTTGTCGAACACCGTTACTCATTGACGTATTGGATAGCTTATCCGTATTTACATGGCCAGATCCTCCACTACCACCAGTGCCGAATGATTCACCGGAGGAATAACCGCCAAACCAACCACCGCCACCGCCGCCGGCACCATCACTGTTTCCAATACCATATGCATCCATTCCTTGACCAAATGCGTATCCCGTTGTTTGTGTCGGATAGTTCCATGTGGTATGTCCATAATCGTTTGAATAAGTTCCCCCGTTGATACCTCCACCGGATCCTCCTTCTATTTTATAGCTGGCGCCACCACCGCCACCTGCAACAATTAAGATTTCACTACGATTGTATTTATATGCGGAAAGCACACCACGATTTACGTTAAGTGCTATGTGGGTCGCCCCACCGCCAGCTCCGGAAGCTTCCGGACCAGTATCTCCATCATCACTGTCACTTCTCCATCCATTATATTCATCATTACATCCTCTGCCGCCACCATTATATCCGCCATAAGCCCAATCGCCAAAGGTACCATCCGTTCCCTTCCCACCTACGCCGATATATAATTTATCTCCTGCTTTCAAGTTTACGACACCGGTAGCATATCCACCTTTACCTCCGCATGCCATCCATTGATGATCACCCTGCGCCTGACCACCCTGTGCTCCCCAGACCTCCAACTTGTAGTTACCATCATAAGGTACCGTAAAAGTCTGAACATTTCCTGTATAACTATATGTCCACTCATTATCAGCTGCTTTTGCAGTAATTGCATTTGTAGAAAACATGAGGGCACTGGAAATTGCTGCTAATGCAAATACACCGATGCGCCTTCCCCATTTATTTTTCATTTCTGCACCTCCTACCCTTTGATTACTTTTTTCTTGTTCGGTTGATAGTTCGGATAGAATTGTTTTATCCATTTCCAATAAACGTATGGTTTCAAATGAAGAATGTTCATTGCTTCATTATGGGTGATATACCTTGCTATTGCTCTGTCTGCCTGTTTCTTAAACTGTTCCTCGTCTATCTCTATTGCCTGTCTGCCGAACTTCGTTCCTTTGGCTTTTGCTTCTGCTATGCCCTCTCTGCATCGCTTCTTTTTATCCTCCAGCTCCTGCTCTGCCTGAAATGCTTTTACCAGAACAATAATGTCTATAATCATATCTCCTGCAATTCCTAAGGTTTCGGATATGAGTTGCTCTGGAATGTCTAAAAACCTGATTTTCACTCCCCTGGCTCTGAACCAGTAAACCTCTTGCTGAATCTCTTTGTAATCACGCCCCAGTCTGTCCAGTTCGTGTACCGTCAATCGAAGATTGATGTCAGGGTTTACTTCCGTAAGTTCCTCTACCTTTTCCTTCAGCCTGCCATACTCTGGTCGGTCAAATTCTTTTCCCGTCCATTTATCCTTGTAAAAATACTTTGCTTTCAAATCAGGCACCGCATTCAAAATCGAAGCCTCCTGTCTTGCTAATGTCTGATTCTTGGAACTTACTCTGGCATACGCCATCTCAATATACTGATTCTCTACTGCATCTGTCATGTTCCTGTCCTCCCAATCACCTGAAAACTATACTTTTTCAGACATTCCAAACACTATGCAGCCAAATGTCCGAAAAACTATCAAAAATAAAATTAAAATATTTGACTTCCTATACCACCTTTGTCAGATAATTGGTCTGGAAACAAAAAGAACCCTGCCTACAAATTGCATAGGCAGGATCCTTTGAAAATTATATATTTTTTGTTATATACTGAATAAGTCGTATTATATAACTTCTGGCTTTCTCGCATAACCAGACGAATGCACAACAGATAAACATAAAACACGCAAAATTGAACATTGACTGATTACTTAAAATCTGCATTATAAATTCTATCTCCATGTTGTCACACCTCCTGCTTACAGCATCCCAAAATATTTTAATAAAGCCAGCCTGAGTAACATTTCCTCAGTGATGTACTGTACTTTTGATTCTATGAGGGGGATATCTTCCTCTCTGATACTCTGAAAATTACCTCTGCGGTCATGGCGGCAGATAAAACAATCCCCGGCTATGATCGTTTCGCTCTCCGGTATTGACACCCTCGGTTCCAGTCCTAGCAGCCACCCCTCTTCATTGCAGATCAGGTCTATCTCTTCTGTCAACGCCGTACATTCTATCAGACCTCCGACAAACGCCTGCTCTGCCTTGAGAGAATTTTCTATTTCCATGATCCCTTGCTTATCTTTCGTGTATCCATATACTTTCATACTGCTGCCCTCCGAAAAGAAACGGACACCCCATTACAGGGTGTCCGACTTCTCCTTATCCGCTTTCTGTTTTCCATCCGCCACAGGTGCTGTTGGTTTTTCCAGAGATGCCACCACTACCACACCATTTTCCAGTTTCGCCCCGGCACTGATGATATGCATATCCAACAGCGTTTTTACTTTTTCCTCCGTGAAACTGGTTCTCTCATATCGGGAGGAAATCACATCATACATGGTATTTCCCTTTTCCTTATGTGTACCGATCACAATATAGAAAAGGTTGGCTAAACAATCTTCCTCGACCATGGGAATTAAAGTGTTGGTGTGGATTTTCTTCATCATGTTGGTGGTGAAAAAGTTCTTTTTATCCATTACCAATTCCCCTGCTTCGGATAACTCCAGACCATACACCTCATCCGTGGTAATGCCTTTCAGGGCATCTTTGATCTGCTTCTCTGTCAGTTCCACGACTTCCCCCTTTGGTAAGCTGTAGGCTTCATAACAGATTGCTCTTGTTCCTAAAAAAATCTCGTTGGTTACTACTAATTTTCTGCACATAATTTTTTCCTCCTGCGTTTCGCATTTACTATTTTGTTTCGGACATTTTCTTTTCTGTCCTCCTTACATTTCATACAATAACGCTGGGAAAATATTTTGGCAGTGGCGAGAATAGCCAGAGATTTTATAGGGTGATTAGTGATGATGTAGAAGCCTCATGCTCTCTACAAAATAACCAATTTTGACCCTGGCAATTTGGGTGTATATTTCAGAAAAATAAACATCAAAAAAGCAACCGCCCTCGCCAGGAATAGGTTGCTTTCCCTGTATCCACCTTCTCAAATCTGCTGAAGCTGGTAACCGCTGTCCTTGCAAATGGATCTTGTATCTAAATCTATCAGCTTATCTACGGTACCCTTATCTTTACAGCAGTATTCACACTTTTTATCGCATATATTTATCACTTGCTGTTGTGTCATTTTTTCTTTTATGTCACTGCAATCTCTCAACCAACATTCCGCCGATTTCCGGAACGCTCCCACTGATTTCGTTATAGCAAAATGACCGTTCCCTTTTAATGCCCTTGTTACCTCCATCAGCAGTTCGTTTGCAAAGTGTTCTCTGTTTTTTCCTGCGCTGTTATGTAGATCAATAAAGTTCTGAATCTCGCGACTGGTATCAAAATAATCTGTTCCATTTTGCAAATTATCATGTACATACTGTAATGCAGCAATGACCACATTTTCTGCCACAGGGTTCTTCAAGTACATCGCTAAGACTTCGTCATAGGAAAGGTACAGATCCTCAAAGCACCAATAGGATGTAGCAACAAACTCAGCGCCTTTTTTCATGCACAGCCTGGTTCCCCATTTCACAAAGTCATGTGCAATAAACCCTTTGGTATTGTTTGCCACACAGTCAACCGCTACAAATACTTTATCTCCTGCCTGCAATTTGGGAAATATGCTTAACACCTGCGCCTTTAAGGTTGTATTTCCCGAAGCAGTCTGTCCATCACTTCCGATTGGAAATGATACTAACAGAAAGGAATCCACAGATCTGAATGTCTGGGCTACACATTGCCAGAAATCACGGGCTGAATTTGAATCCTCTGTAATGATATACAACAATTATGCCCACCCCCGTATATAACACTCATATTCCAACTGCAGTTCCCCATCCTTCTTGCACAACGTCCCGAAATAGTTCGGTGACAACTCGATTCCCATAGGTTTTCTTAAAAATATCAGGTATCTGTTGTCCCCTCTGTCCGCATTGATAATTTCTACCATCTGTTCATCCAGTATAAGCTCTGCTCTGTCTATTATGATAAGCTTACCCTTTTGTAAGGAAAGCTTGTCCTTATTATCCTTTGATACAATAAAAATATTGTCAGCATTATACGGCTTAAAGCTAGCATTATTATTATCGTTGATGTAGCTTTTCAACATAGTGCACAGTAAAGATTTTCCCGTTGCACTATCCCCATGCACTATGGTCTTATTTCCCCGGAATTTTAGGTTATATTTATTTCCGTTTACATCCGTAAATTTCAAAACATTGCTTTGCCAATCATAACACTGTTGCATGTTACCTCCCCATAAACTACACCATGAAAAGTAAGTCTGTTATTTTTTCGGAATCGTTGATCAAATACTCTCTGTTACCGCATTCATATATTTCATCCTCATGCTCCAGGACGATTCCTATGTCCATATTAGTCTTATCAATATAACAGAAAAGCTGCTCTAACGCATTCTTTCCGCATTCCGTTGCATTAATCGCTCTGACCGTCGGGTATACCTTCTGGTTCTCTTGCAGAAAAATGCAATTCAATATGGTTTTGCACCCCGTTGACAAGTCCTGAATACCAGTAATGCCGTAAGGAGTTTCTATTTTCCCGATATTCTGATCCAATAGCTTTGCATGGTCAACTTCTTCCATGACCTTAATAGAATTTTCGGAAAGGCTTTTTGCAGATACATTGTTATTAAAAAAAGAATCATTGTCTATGATGATTTCGTTGTCTTTAAAATATTTGCCTGAGGTATATAATCTAACCATACTTCACCGTTCTCCTTTTCATTTATTATACCGCCTAATTCACAAAATTACAAACCACCGTTTTGAAATTCCCTGTTTCTCCCCACTCTCACCCCAGCCTCAGATCCAGACCCTCTGGTTACAACTGTTCTCCATGCACTGTACAAAAGTCTGGCCGCCATGTCCGGCAATCTTGTGGCAGCGGATCTTACGGTCATCCACGATGATAAATCCGGGGCAGGAAAAGGTGCTTTCCGGGGTCACCACTCCCGCCTCCAGTCCCGCAGCGGCCGTGATGATCTTGAAGGTGGATCCCGGTTCGTAGGTGTCGTTGATACAGCCGTTTCGCCACATGGCATTCAGCTTTTCCTGTTTCTGTTCCGCCGTCAGTGTGGCCGGGTCCACCGCCACAATGCTGCCGTCCTCCTTCACTTCCGTCAGCTCCGGTAAGGTATAAGGGTCATTCAAATCAAACTCCGGATAATTCACCATAGCCAGGATCTCGCCGTTCTGCGGATTCATAGCCACTATATAAACACTGTCCGCCTCCTTGGTGGCACAGGCCTGCGCCGCCAGCTGTGTGGCATACTCCTGAATGTTCCGGTCGATGCTGATACGAAGATCCATGCCCGGCACCGGTTCCACCCGACGCTCTCCTGCCGTATCCACCTCGATCCCCTTGGCGTCCGTGATCGTCAGGATCATTCCCGGATCCCCCTGCAGGATCTCTTCATATACCACTTCCAGTCCGATGATTCCCTGATTGTCTCCTCCGGTAAAACCCAGCACCTTGCTGGCCAGATCCCCGTAAGGATAATATCTCTTGTAATCTTCGTCCACTTTTACCCCGGCCAGATCATATTCCCGGATCCTGTCTCCCACGGTCTTATCCACGTTGCTTTTCACCCGCTCGATGGAGGAATATTTCTCCACCCGCTTTCTGGCCTCTTCCTCGGAGATTCCCAGTTCCTTCACCAGTATGGCGATCACCTGCTCCGGCTCCTCGATCTGATTGTGGATCACCGATACCGTACAGACCATCTTGTTGTCCGCCAGCACGACCCCGTTGCGATCCAGAATCCGTCCTCTCGCCGCCTTGATGCTGCGCTCTCTTTCGTGCAGCCTTGTGGCCGCTTCCTCATAATATTCCGCCCGCCATACCATCAGATACAATAGTCTTCCCAACAGTCCGCAGAGCACTGCCGCACATACGAAAAATATGGTCATGATCTTCTTCCGATGAAAGAAACGATTCTGATGATCTGCCATAAAAAAACCTCACAACAAGAGCTTTTTACATTTTATTGCTCTTGCTGTGAGGCTATTCGTCAGATTACCTTACTATTCATTCTGCTGGTTCAGCAGATTATTGTTGACCGGGCTGTCCCCCAGGGAATCATCGCCGCCGACATCCGCTCCCGTAACAGGGTCAATCAGTCCACCGTCAATCGGGCTTACCAGATAACCGGTGGCCGGATCCACCGGATAATTTCTCCAATCCTCGGAAGGCGTTGTATTATCACCGCCCTGAGCGTCGCCGGTTCCATCTCCACTGCCCGTCTGATCGTCTCCGGTCTGTCCATCACCGGTTCCGTCACCGTTATTCTGATCTTCACCGTCCTCGGGCTTCTGGGTATACTGATTGGTGATCTCGATCTGTTTTTCTGCCAGCTCCTGGATCTCCTTCTCAGACAGCTCCTCCGTCATGAAAATATTCAGGTACGGCAATACTTCCGTCAGAACATTTCGTACAATACCGGTTGCGAACTTCGCATCATCCTGCGGTGATGCATTGGCACGATCTACGACCACATAGATAGCAATCTGGGGATCATCCGCCGGTGCATATCCCATAAAGGATACGACATACTCACCGTTTTTACGGGGAATGGTCTCTGCGGTACCGGTCTTGCCACCGATGGCGTAGCCTGCAGGTCTTGCGGTTCTACCGGTTCTGCGGTCACCACCCTCTTCCATTACGGTAGCCCGGCAGTACTGTCTGATCTTCGCCGAGGTGCTCTCGGAAATGGTCTGACGCAGTACTCTGGGCTCGATGTTTTCCACTGTTGCGCCGTTAGAATTGGTGATCTTATCCACCATATGCGGCTCATAATAATAACCGCCGTTGATCAGGGAACAGAATCCCGTGATCATCTGGATCATTGTTACATTAAAGTTCTGTCCGAAACTGTTGGTAGCCAGATCGGCACTGCCCATCTGATCCACCGGGAACAGGAGGCTTGCCGTTCTCGCTTCTCCTGCCAGATCCACGTTAGTCTTTAATCCAAAGTTAAAGGTTTGCTGAAATTTGGCAAACTCTTCTTTTCCCAAAGTAGCTGCAATCTTCATCAGCGCCACGTTGCAAGACCAGGCAATGGAATCCTGTACGGATACATCTCCTTCACCGCCGGAACGATAGCTGTGACACTTGATCGTATGTCCGCCGACTTCCAGAGATCCGTTACACTGATAGTGCTCGTTGCCGGTGATAGCACCGCTCTCCAGTGCTGCCGCCACAGTAAACGGTTTTGCTGTGGAACCCGGCTCGTAAGTAGTGGAGATACAATAGTTCTTCCACAGGTAATTCAGGTTGTCCAGCAATTCGTCATCCGTTAAGGCGTCAATGTCTTCCTGCGTAAAATAGGTATCTGTCTTGGTCAGAACATCATAACCGTTGGCATTGGTCACCATCTCGATCTTACGGGATCCCAAAAGGGCGTCTGTATTCCTGGTATCGTTCAGGTCATAGGTCGGATAACTTGCCATGGCCAGAATATTACCGGTATTAACCTCCATAATGATGCAGCCCACATTTTCCGCACCGTTACCGGGATGTACCGCATCCTTATGTTCCTCGTTAAACTGCTTCAGATATTTCTCCACAATACCCTGGATATTGGCATCAATGGTACTGCGTATCGTGTTACCGTCCACGGCCGGTTTGATGGTCCGCTCCAGGTTGGCATCATCATTCAGATATCCATACTCTCTTCCGGTGGTTCCGTTCAGCACATCATTGTAATACTCTTCCAGTCCGTACTGTCCTTCGTTGTCCGATCTGGAGAATCCGATCACGTCCGCCGCCAGGGAACCATTGGGATAGACTCTCTTGTATTCTTCCTGGAACCAGACGCCCTTGATCTTGCTGTCCTCCAGTGCTGCCGCCTGAAAACCGCTGATCTGATCATAGGTCAGCCTTCTGAGAGGGACATACCAGGAAGAATCCGGATGACTGATCACATACTGTCTCACTGCCGTCATATCCAGATCCGGGAAATTTGCGGACAGCGCCTCCATCGTCGGTTCCAGATAAGTCTCACGGCTTAACATTACATAGGAATCAATGACCAGATTATATACCTTCTCGCTGACTGCCAGTTTTGTTCCCTTGGTATCCACAATGTCTCCACGGCGGAACGGCAATGTCACGGAGTCGTATTTCTGCTGTGACAAAACCTGTTTTTCGTAGGTTGCTCCATCCGCTTTCACAATCCAGGACAGACGGACAGACAGCAGAATAAATGCCAGTATGATCAGGGCATACAGGCATAAAAGTTTTTTCTGCATCTTTATGGAAAATTTCTTAGGCTTCTGTTCCTTCACGCTTTCTGCCTCCCAGACTTAGTTCTGGCTGGTATCCGCCTGACGCATATAGTCGTTGCTGCTGTTTGCGTAGGTGATTACCTGTCCTTCGGCAGCATAGGTCATTCCAAGTTCGCCGATGGCAATTCTCTTGACTTCTTCCAGATTGATATTGCTGGTAATCCGGCTGTACTCTTCATCGTTTGACAGCTTCAGAGAGTTCAGTTCACTCTCCATTCTGGACACCTCAGTGATCTTGGTGGTCAGCTCCGACTGCATCTGGATATAATTTACCAGACAGAAGGCACAGGCAATCAATGCTCCCATCAGAAAGGTGACGTAGCCGATGCTCATATGTCTTGCTTTTTCTCTGTTTTTTCTCGTCTCATGAGACATCTGTCTCCGAGGCTCCTCCATCTGCCTGCGGATCTGTAAGTCTCTTGCTGTATTATCATATATGTAAGGAGTATTGCTTACTCTTCTTCTCTGTGCCATACTCTTTCTCCCCGCTTTCACTACTAAAGTCTTTTATTTTTTCTCAAATACCCTGAGCTTTGCACTCTTGGATCTGCTGTTTACTTCCAATTCTTCCACACTGGGAAGAATGGGTTTTCTGGTGATCACCTTTCCCTTGGAGACCTTACCGCATACGCACACCGGAAATTCCGGCGGACAGGTGCAGGGATTCTCATTCCTGCGGAATGCGTTCTTCACGATCCGGTCCTCCAGGGAATGGAAGGTAATAATGCAGAACCTTCCGCCGGGATTCAGCAGATCGATCAGCTCGTCCAGCGCCTTTTTCAGTACTTCCAGTTCCTGATTACATTCGATACGGATTGCCTGGAAAGTCTGCTTCGAAGGATGTCCGTTCTGTCGCATCTTTGCCGGGACTGCGGCTTTGATGATCTCATTTAATTCAAAGGTGGTCTCAATGGGCTTGTCTGCCCTGTTTTTCACAATGTGTTTCGCTATATTCTTGGCAAAAGGATCTTCACCGTAATCCCGGATGATGTGATACAGTTCCATCTCGGAATAATTGTTGACGATATCTCTCGCTGTCAGGGTCTGCCTGCGATCCATCCGCATGTCAAGAGGGGCATCAAACCGATAGGAAAATCCTCGGTCTTCGGTATCCAGCTGATAGGAAGATACTCCCAGATCCAGCACGATTCCGTCCACGCCGGTGACACCATATTCTCTGAGGGCCTCCACTGCATTCACATAATTGTTGCGGATCACGGTCACTTTATCTCCAAACGGCTGCAATCTTGCGGATGCTGCTGCGATTGCTGCATCATCCTGATCAATGCCGTAGAAATGTCCGTTTTTCAGGCGGCTGCATACTTCGTAGGCATGTCCTCCTCCACCTAAAGTTCCGTCCACATAGATGCCGTCCGGGTTAATATTCAGTTGTTCAATGGTCTCATGCAGCATCACAGAATAATGATTGAATTCCACGACGGTCATCCTTTCTCGGTCACGTTTTTCACCCGTTAAATGGTCAGTCCCAATCCTTCCATGGTGCTGGTGATCTCATCCATATCGGTATCGGAGTTCATATTCTCCCATTTATCCTTGCTCCAGATCTCCACACGGCTGCCGACGCCGACCAGTACCACGTCCTTTTCCAGTCCAGCGAATTCTCGCAAGTGTGCCGGCAACAGGATTCTTCCCTGCTTGTCCACTTCTACCGTAGCTGCACCGGCCAGGAAGAAACGGGCAAATTGTCTTGCTTCTTTATTGATCAGAGGTAATGAGGTCAGCTTCTGTTCAAAAGCATTCCAGTCATCGTTGGCATACACAAATAAGCAGCCATCCATTCCCTTGGAAATCACAAATTCCTCTCCTAAGACTTCTCGGAATTTCGCCGGAATGATCAACCTGCCTTTCGTATCTAACGTATGGTTGTACTCGCTCATAAACATCGCACTCACCACCATTCATCCAAAGGGGACTGCCACGAAAAGGAGGTCATTTTTCTAAAAATCTACCACTTTGTGGCACTTACCTCCACTTTCTCCCACTTTTATTATGATTTTATACTAAAATAGGGTATTTTACAAGAGAAATCAAGTAGCTTTTTTCGACAGCACCACGTAAAAAAGCGCCTTGTCATACGGCAAAGGCGCTTTTTGCTACAATATCTGGTATAAAAATAAGAGCAAACACAATATCTATGTATTTGCTCCTGTTTCGATATTCTTAATAAATTTTTAAAAATTTTTAATATTTTTCCACTTTCGGCTGTTTTTCCAGGCGGATACGTACCACAACGTCCGTCACCACTGCGAAGATCACCATGCACAAGGATAATACCTGTGATACGGCGAGGGTCGTTCCGGGGATAAACAGGGTATCTGTCCGGATACCTTCGATCCAGAATCTGCCAAGACCATAGCCTCCGAAGTACAGCAGACAGATCTCACCCTCGAACTTTTTGTGCTTGCGGTACACCAGCATAAGGATCAGGATCATCAGATTCCACAGGCTCTCGTAGAGGAAAGTGGGATGTACCTGAATGTAATTGGTCCCATCGATAATGTGAGCTGCTACATTCTCAGAAATATCCCGGCTGCGCACAGCTTCGATAGGAAGCCGCATGGCCAGAAAACTGTCCGTATATTCCCCGAATACTTCACGGTTCATAAAGTTACCCCAGCGGCCGATGATCTGTCCAAGAATCAACCCCGGCACACACAGATCTCCCAGCCGGAACGGGTTGATCTTCTTGATCCTGCAATAAATGAGCAGTGTCAGGAATGCTCCGATCACACCGCCGTAGATCGCCATACCGCCGTTACGGGTATTGAAGATGCTTAACAGATTGTCCTTGTAATAGTCCCAGGCAAATACCACGTAATAGATTCTGGCTCCGATCACGGAAAAGATCACGGCATAAATGGCGAAATCCCAGATCGTATCCGGATTTTCTCCTGTCACCTTTGCCTGATGCACCGCCATCAGAATGCCTGCCAGTACCCCGATTCCGATGATCAGGCCGTAAAAGGCGATTTCGAAACCGAATACGGAAAAGCTTCTGGGAACATTCTCCAGGTAAATGCCTAAATGGGGAAATGCAATATCTCCTGCATTCATCATAATATTTATTTCCTTTCTTGGTACTATCCGGCTTCTGCGCGCTTCGCGCTCCCGAATCCGGCACATACATTCGCATTCCGGGCT
>OGGB01000656.1_pt1 | contig 28047 bp, 19 predicted proteins | sample 1571111 | NCBI WGS metagenome assembly OGGB01 (sample SAMEA2582067, study PRJEB24529) | metagenome | biome: Human gut stool | place: China | collected 2011
GTTCTTGAATTGTTCCGGTGTACCACAGAGAGCCAGTAGATTCATGAGTGTTACATCGTATTCGTAATAAGCGGCCAGACGGGCTACTTTAACGGTAGCAAGCATGGTCTCGGCATCCACTACCTCGGTACTGGTTGCCATACCTTCTGCAAAGGATTTCTTGCGGATACGTACAAGTTCTTCACTCAGGGCAATGGTCGAGTTCAGTGCACGTACGTTGTCCTGGGCTTTTTGTAATCCGGTGTACAGTTTATCTATACCTACTGAAAGGTCATCCTGTGCTTTATCTTTGCCCAATGCAAGAGTTTGCTCGGCAATTCGTGACTGGCGGATGCGTTTCTCACGTGCCAGCCCGTCGAAAAGATTCCAGGTAAAGCCTACGCCGACCATTGTACGCGGAACAAGGTTGCTTTGTATGCCGTGGGCATATAGTGTTTGTTTACCAAACAAGGCAATATCCGGCAGATAACCGCTTTGGTCTATACGTAGCTGCTGCTTGGCGATACTCTGCTGAATGGATAGCTGGTTCAGCATGGGATTGCCGGCACGCATGGTTTGCACGAATTCTTCTTTGAGCGGAAGCGTGGAGTTGATGAACAGAGGGGAGGTAGGCTCAATCTTACAACTGTCTTCCAGATTGAGCAGGGTGCACAGGGCACTTTCTACCACGGTGACTTCTTTCTGTGCTGCTTCCAGTGCCCTTTGTGCTTCGTCCATATTGACTTGGGCAAAGAGGCGTCCGGCTTTATCAATCATTCCGGCAGCTTCCAGTTTGAGAGCATTTTCATAATGCTGCCTCAGACCATTATAGGTATCCTGGCGTACTGCTGCGACCTGGCGTGCAAGGCTGAGGCCATAATAACTTTCGGCAAGCAGGGTTCGTTGGGTAGCGTCAGTTTGAGCACGGTTTTCACGGGCGAGGTCAATCATCCGGTTTCCGATTTTGCTGGCTCGTACACGTTTACCACCGGAGAAGACGATCCATTCGGCCGTCAGACCCACGGTGGTGAGGTTGCGGGGGGCGAGGGGGAAGACGAGGGTATGGGCGCCTATCTGGTCCAGTATCCCGCTGATGAACTGGTCGTCGGGGATGATGTCATGTACAAAATCCTTTGCGGGGTCGGTGAATTGGGATAGAGGTTGCTTAACTTCTATCTTTTCGGACATGTGGACGTAGGTACCGGCTCCCTGCAGGCTGGGATACCACAGAGCATTGAGCTTGTCCCGTTCTGTGCGGGCGGCTTCAATGCCTTTGTCGGCGATCTTGAGGCTTTGATTGCCTTTCTGCAACATTTGTAAAGCGTCATCGTAGCTGAGGGAGAGGTTCGTTTGTGCCGACACAGATAGGTTCGCTCCCAACAGAACGATAAATAAAATTTGTTTCATACGTCAAGTTGTTGGTTTAGGTTAGTTTATCTCAAACACTCTTCTTTTTCTATTGTTCAATTTAGCTGTCATTTTACTGAAAAATCATTTCTGTATAGGGAATTTGTACCGGCTATCCATTAAATTTTATAAATTTGCATCCTAAAAAATATTTATGAAGAAACTTCATCCAGTTATGTTTGCCGGAACTGGCAGCGATGTAGGAAAAAGTATTATAGCCGCTGCCTTTTGTCGCATCTTCCGTCAGGATGGTTATCATCCGGCACCATTTAAGGCGCAAAATATGGCACTTAATTCCTATGCTACTCCCGAGGGGTTAGAAATAGGTCGTGCACAGGCTGTCCAAGCCGAAGCTGCGGGTGTACCCTGCCATACAGATATGAACCCGCTGTTGTTGAAACCCTCCTCTGACCATACATCACAAGTGGTGCTCAATGGACGCCCTATCGGCAATCGGGATGCCTACGACTATTTCCGCGTGGAAGGGCGCGAAGAACTCCGTCGTGAAGTCTGCTCTGCCTATGACCGTCTTGCCACTCGTTATAATCCTATTGTATTGGAAGGTGCCGGAAGCATTTCAGAAATAAATCTCCGGGATACGGATTTGGTGAATCTGCCTATGGCTCTACATGCCGGGGCAGATGTAATCCTTGTAGGAGATATTGATCGAGGCGGAGTCTTTGCCAGTGTCTATGGCTCGTTGATGCTGCTTCGTCCTCATGAAAGGGAACGTATTAAAGGTATCCTTATCAATAAATTCCGTGGAGATATCCGTCTTTTCGAACCGGGAATCAAGATGCTCGAAGATCTTTGTGGCATACCTGTGGTAGGAGTGGTACCTTACTATCGCGATATTTATATCGAAGAAGAAGACTCCCTGGCTCTTGCCACGAAATCTGTACAGGCGGAACAAGGCAAAGTTAACATCGCCGTCATTCTCCTGCGGCATCTCAGTAACTTCACTGATTTTAATGTTCTTGAACGCGATCCGCGTGTTCATCTTTTTTATACCAATAATACCGATGAAATAGCTAAAGCTGACATCATTCTGTTGCCAGGTAGTAAAAGTACGCTTGCCGACTTGCATGAATTGCGCCGTAATGGTGTAGCACAAGCCGTCATCCGGGCACACCGTGAAGGTGCTACTGTCATGGGTATCTGTGGTGGTTATCAACTGATGGGGCAGGAAGTTTGCGACCCCGATCATGTAGAAGGAGAAATAGAGCGTCTGCCCGGGCTGGGGCTTCTGCCTGTCAGCACCCATATGACGGGAGAGAAAGTTACTCGACAAGTCCGGTTTCAATTGGCAAATAATAGCACTCTCAGTGCAGCCAATTGTCAATTGTCAACTGTCAATAGTCAATTGACCGGTTATGAAATTCACATGGGCACTACCATTCCTACCCATGATGCTCCGGTTTCCCCACTGAATCTTTTGGAAGACGGTCGTACGGATGGTTATTATGTCAACCGTACTTGTATGGGAACCTATATCCATGGTATCCTCGACAACCCTGCGTTTATAGACTTCCTTCTCGAACCTTTTGCAGATAAGCTCGCTGATGCCGGAACGGCTTTTGATTATCAACAATTCAAAGAAGAACAATATGATAAACTCGCCGATCATGTGCGTCGTCACATCAATCTGCCGCTTATCTACCAAATACTGACCACTCATGATTGAAGGACACGGAGACGATTCATATAAATATCAACGCCCGATAGAGGTTAATTTCAGTTCCAATGTATATGGCCGTGTGGATTTGTCCGGCCTTCAGGCATATCTTTGCCATCGTATCAGTGGAATTTCTTCTTATCCCGAACCGGAGCCTTATACATTGGAAGGTTGTTTGGCAGAGAAACACCATCTTCCTTCCGCTTCCGTTTGTGTAACGAATGGTGCAACGGAAGCCATTTACCTGATAGCGCAAACATTTAGGGGCACTAATACCGCTATTCTTCAGCCTACATTCAGTGAGTATGCAGATGCTTGCCGTATGCATGGGCATCGGGTAACATTAATGTATAAACTTCCTACAGCTGAAGATAATTATCTCTTGCCACCTGACATCCGCATGTTTTGGCTTTGTAATCCTAACAATCCTACAGGTGCAGTAATAGAAAAAGAGTATCTGAAAGATTTAATAGAACATAATCCACAAGTTTGCTTTGTAATAGACCAATCTTATGAGTTTTTTACTCTGCAACTTCTGTTTTCACCGGTTGAAGCTGCCCATTTTTCAAATGTCCTGTTGCTTCATTCTATGACGAAGCGTTACGCGGTTCCCGGTTTGCGTCTGGGTTATATAACTGCTCATGAAGGTTTGCTTAGCCGTTTGCGTACCCACCGTATGCCTTGGTCGGTAAATCAACTGGCTATTGAAGCCGGTCTTTATCTGCTTGAATATGACGTTCCTAATCCATTGAATATATCTGCTTATTTGCAGGAGACGGCTCGTTTACGCAATGCATTGGAACAGACAGGTGATCTTGAGGTATGGACTACGGAAACTCATTTTATGTTGGTTCACCTTCGTTTTGGTAAAGCTTCTGCATTGAAGGAGTATCTTGCCAATGAACATGGTATTCTCATTCGGGACGCTTCTAACTTTGAAGGTCTGGATGAACGCTTTTTCCGTATTGCTACTCAGACACCGGAGGAGAATAACCGCCTTGTACAGGCGATAGGACAGTGGTTTGAAACTTATTAATAAAAGTAATATCATTCTCATTCTCCTCCTCTCGGGAGGTTGTTCTTCCCCGACTAACGGGGGAGTTAAGAAGGGGTAAGTACCCGTAGGGGGAGGTGGTAGGACAATATAATGCATATGGAAGAAATTCTCATCATTCTGGGCACCGTTTTTACTCTTAGCCTGCCTTTACTCGCCGCCTGGCTGCTCGATCGCTGGCTTGGTGACCCTGCTTGGTTGCCTCATCCCGTCGTCGCATTCGGAAAGATGATCTCATTTTCTGAACATCTGTTGAATAAAGGACAGAACCGAAAGTTGAAAGGTGCACTTGCTGCTATCGTTCTCGTTCTTGTTATCTATTTTGTTGCTTCCTACTTGTTTCGTTGGGTAGCATCATTTTCTCCGGGGGGATTTCTGACGTTGCAGATACTTGCCATCTTTTTCTGTTTGGCGGGCACTACACTTGTTCGTGAAGTCCGTATGGTATTCGAAGCTGTAGACCGTTCGTTAGAAGAAGGAAGAAAGCAGGTAGCCCGCATTGTCGGCCGTGATACTTCGGAACTTTCTGCCCAAGAAGTACGTACTGCTGCTCTTGAAACTCTTGCAGAGAATCTGAGTGACGGAGTGATCGCGCCTTTATTCTGGTATATGCTGTTGGGTGTCCCCGGTATGCTTGCCTATAAGATGGTGAATACCCTCGATTCTATGATTGGGTATCGTAACGAACGTTACCGGGACTTTGGTTGTTTTGCTGCCCGTTTGGATGATGTTGCTAATTACATACCTGCTCGTCTGACAGCTTTCCTTATGATACTTGCTTTTCCACGCGGTGGATTCTGGAATCTATTAAAATTTGTCGGTATGTATGGTAATCAGCACGCCAGCCCTAATTCCGGGTATCCTGAAGCTGCTCTTGCCGGCATTCTGAATTGCCGTTTCGGAGGCCCGCATAATTATTTTGGTGAGGAAGTATGGAAGCCTTACATTGGAAGTAATGGTCGCCTCCTGACTACAGAAGATATGAAAATTGCAGTTAGTGTCAACCGTCGTGCAGAAGGAATAATGATAATAATCCTGATAATAACGATTACTTTGGTCTCTTTTTTCATTTAGGTATTCACAATTTTTTGCTTTTCGGAAAATATTGAATATATTTGCCAACGTATGCGGTGAATGACAACACAAACACCACACAGCACGAAACAAACAAACTTCATGAGAAACTTACTGAAATATCTGCTTCTTCATATCGTATGCTTTGGGGGCTTTTTTTCTCTATCTGCAGGAGAGAATGCACCTCACGAGGATAAATACAATATACAGGATGAAATAATATACTCCTTTCATACCAGTATGGGATTCGATTATCTCACCAAAGAAGAGAGTGATATGATTCCTACAGACAGTATACTCGACTATCTGGAAGCAAGCAAACAATACAAAACTTATTTTGAGTTAGAGCGTGTTATTATTAAATCATTTCTCTTTCGGGGAGAAATCCGTTTTGCTATTGCACAAAGTGAACAGATGTATTCTAAGGCAAGTGTATGGTCCGATCATCTGGGGATGGCTCTTGCCCTGAATGCTATGGGGGAAGTTTATTCTTATACAGGACGTATAAAAGAAGCCGGTGACACTTATGCACAAGCTTTGGAACTGTTCGACCGGTTACATGGTGAAGATATACACATCCGTATGTTGTTGGTCGAATTAGTAGAATACAATTTACGTATCCGGAATTATGCCCAGGCTGCTCGCTTCATGACCCGCCTGAATCGTTATCCGGAGGAGAAGCTATCTGTACAGGAACAGGCTGTCCGTCATATCTTCAATGCCTATTGCCAACTACTGAATGGTTCAGTAAAGATAGCCCGTCAACATCTGGATGAAGTGGAACCGTTACGTGAAGAACTGGTTCCCGGCATCCTGCAACATTTTTTGATAGCAGATGCCTTGTATTGGGAGAAAAAAGGTGAATATGAGAAAGCTCTGGAAGCTTATGATACATTCTTCCATACGGATTATGCTAAAATAAACAGCAGTCTGTATAAAGAAACGATGATGAATAAGGCGAATCTGCTTGTAAAGATGGGACGGAAAGAAGAAGCCTACGTACAGTATGGTGCGGTCTTTTCGTACATAAAATCATCTTTCGAGAAAAACTACCCTAAGGAAATCGACCAGTTGACTACCCATTTTCAGGCAGACCAGTTGACTTATCAGAATGAGCAAGACCGGTTGTTTTCATATCGCTTTTATCTGGGTGGCATTATTATCTGTACGCTTGCTTTGTTTCTTTTCCTTTATTTCAGTTGGAAAAAAATATTCCGTTTGAAGGAGTCGAAACGTTCACAGGAATGTATGATACAGAAGGCAGAACGGGCTATAAAAAAGAAAAATATGTTCCTCTCCAATATGAGCCATGAAGTGCGTACACCGCTTAATGCCATAGTAGGATTCTCCGCTGTATTGTCATCAGACGATGATTCTTTTGATGAAGATTCCCGCAAAGAATTCTGTGAAATCATCAAAGTCAATTCTTTCCAGTTATTGAAATTGATTAATGACATCCTTGATTTTTCTGATTTTGAAAATGATAATATCACATTCAACATACGTCCGTATGATGCGGTGAAGTTATGTAAAGAAGTGGTAGAAACAGTATCTGCTTCCCGCAAGCTTGAAGTGGAGTTACGCTTCGATACTGAACTTTCCGACTTAGTAATGGATACGGATGATGCCCGGCTTCGTCAGGTTTTGATTAACTTATTGGTGAATGCCACTAAATTTACCAAGGAAGGTTCCATTGTACTGAAGCTGGAAATGTCCGATCGTAATACAGCTTTCTTTTCTGTCACCGATACAGGATGTGGCATTCCGCTTGAAAAGCAGGATCTGATTTTTGAACGTTTTGAAAAGCTGAATGACTTTGCACAGGGAAGCGGCTTGGGACTTTCTATCTGTAAACTGATTGTTACTTACATGAAGGGACGGTTGTGGGTAGACTCTAACTATACACAAGGTGCACGTTTCTGCTTTACACATCCGTTGAAGTTTCAATCTAAAATGGAGGATACCGCTTTATGAAACATACTATAATCATATTGCTTTGTTTTTTGTGTGGACATGCTTACACGTTGCAGGCGGAAGATGCCAATGCGCAGCAGTATCAGGATAGTATTCTGAAAGTGGCGCAGGCTATGCCGAGTACGCCCGACAAGCTTGAGTATCTGCGTGATATTGTTTATAGGCACCAGTATGCACCTTATAACAAGCCTTTTTCTGTAGCTTTGTATCAAGAAGCTTGTGCACAAAAGGATGTGTCTTATGAGAATCTGGGAGCTTATTACCTTGCCGCCTGTTACGATAAATTACATGAACCGGATAGTCTGGCATACTGGGTGGATAAACTGAAAAGTTATGTTCCCGAAGTGGGCACTTATGACTATTACCTGGAACAGAAAGCTGCTATCAGTCGCGCATTAGCTTCGAAAAGGCAGATAGAGAAGGCCATATACGTAGCTAAAGAAACCTTGAAGGAATCCTTGGAACATCATTCCAATAATGGGGAAATTGCTGCTTATAATAGTCTGGGATGTGCTTATAATGTATCCAGTAGAAGCGATGAAGCTCTGAAGGTTCTCTTGAAAGCCTATCAGAATTTTATACCTCAAACTAAACCTTTCTTACGCATCGATATTCTTTCACGCATTGCCCAGGTATATGGTAATGCTGGTCAGGATAGTTTAAAGCTTCCTTATTTGGCACAGATGGATGAAGCTTTGCAGGACGTTGTTTCCCGCGAACCCGAAACGCGTAAGAATTGGAGCAATTTGAAAATTGATTGCGAAGTAAAATATGTGCTTCACTTTATGAATCGTGGAAAGATGGCTGAGGCACAAGAACATATAGACAAAGCAAAAGCATTATTGGAAGATCATGTGGATCCTGTATTCTGGTTGAATGTCCAGCTTGTACAATTACAATATTATTCCCGTGCGAAAGACTATGATAAGAGTATTGCTTTGATCGATGAAGTAACACCTATAGTGTTAAATCATTATGTATCTACATTTGCCACACTTATTAATTATAAAGCATCTGCTCAGGTCAGCAAAGGTGATATCGACGGAGCTATTGAAACACGCCGTTATCTGATTGCAGCACAAGATTCACTGGACAATGCTTTCTCAGCCAACCAGCTGCAACAGGTGAAGGAGATTTATCATATTGATGATCTTTTGCTGGAGAAGCAGAAAATAAAAGATACCAATTATAAACGAGGCTTCTTATTCTTGATGACTCTATTGGCTTTGATGCTTCTGTTTTATCTATATACACGCTATCTGTCCCGGAAAATAGCCGTAGCGGAGAAAGTAACCGCAGATGCGGCGATGCAGGCAGAAGCGGACAATGTCACTAAAGATCGTCTGCAATCTGAGATTAGCCATGATATACGTACTCCGTTAAATGTAGTGGTAGGTTTTGCCGAGCTATTAACAGAGTCAAAAGAACTGACTCCCGAAGCCAAAGTAGAATATGGCAAGATGATACAGGAGAATGCAGAAAATCTACTGAAGTATGTCAATAGCATTCTGGAACTTTCCCGTTTGGAATCCGGTAAAACAAAATATAAGCGTGAAGAATGTGAAGTCATGTCACTGTGTCGCAAGGGAGTTGAATTTGCCAGACAGGTAGGGAACGGACGTTTGGCTATCCGATTGGATACGAATATCCAGAGTCAGATGATATGTACGGATGAAAACTGGTTCTCTACATTGCTTTCCAGTCTGTTGGTACCTGCAGAGAACGATAAAAATTCGTATAACATTGTTGTTCGTATTCGTTATGATAAAGAAAAAGGTATCGTAACCTTTAAAATAATCGGCACACCTCTTGCCAAGTCACGCTTTGAAAATAAAACGACTTTGATTCGTCATGAAATCAATGCGCATTTTATCCATGCTTTCGGAGGTATTTACAAGGTACAGTCGGATACACATGAAGGACCGCTGGTCATCTTCACATGGCCGAAAAGGGGTAATTAGATTTTCAGTTGAATGATTCCTCCATAAGGTGTCAGGGCGCTGAATGCCTCTTCCGGTTTGATGGTTCCTGCATAGAGTTGTGCACAAATCAGTACGCCACCATGTGCGAAGATGGAAACTTGTGCGTACTCTTTTTCTTTCAGCTCGTCCAGGAAACTGGCAACACGTTGATATTGCATGGCGAATGATTCTCCGTTTGTTGCAGGTACATTCATATAATCGGCATACCACTCTTTCAATCTCGGATCACTTATTTCATCAAATTTCTGCATTTCCCAATCTCCGAAGTTTATTTCCATAATTCGCTTGTCACGCTCGGCGTCTGGGTATCCACAATACGTCGCGAGTCGTACGCAACGGGATAAAGGACTGGTATATACATGATCGAAATCCCTGCCTTGCGGACGGTAAGCTTTCAGATTTTCAGAAGTAATGGCGGCCTCTTGTTCGAAACTGTCACGCAAGGGGACATCCGATTGTCCGTAGCATACTCCGGGCAGGACGTCGACTGAAGTGTGTCTAATAAATGTAACTTCCATAGGATGATTATTTTAAATAAGCATTGATAAAGTCAGGATTACCGTACCTGATATGTGCATATAGCAAGATAACGGCACCCAGATAGAATGATAGTTCGCAAAGCAGGAATGCAGCTCCGCAGCAGTCTCCCGTATAACCTTGAAGACGACGTTTCATCAATCGGTACAGGAAGATAAATGTGAGAATCGGGCAAAGTGTAACGGGCCAGAAATCTATCGGCAGAAATAATACGATGGGTAAAAGTCCACAGATGAATCCTGTCAGCAATTCTTGCCAGGTCATACGGTCGTACACAACTTTCGCCTTGCTGTCTTCCTCTTTTCGTGCATAAGGCAAATAGTTGATAATTTGAGATGCACAGAATTTAGACCAGCAATCGCCGCAAATGACAAGAGCACAGATTAACTTTAACGGTAGATTTTCCAAGAGTAGAAACAATAATAGGAAATAACCTATCAATCCTATGACTCCATAGCTTCCTATCTGAGAGTCTTTCATGATGGCAAGTGTGCGCTCTTTGGTTGTTCCTCCACCGAAGCCGTCGAAAAAGTCGGCCAATCCATCTTCGTGCAGGCAACCTGTGATGAGCAGACGAGATAGGATAGCAAGCAGCCATGCGATAGATACGGGCAGCACCTGAGCAGTCACCCATAGAACACCGACCATGATACCGCCCGTCAACCATCCGGCTAATGGCCAGTAGGGAACGATGCGCTTGAAATACTTTGCCGGGACTTCTTTGATCCTCCAGAAAGGAAGGCGTGTGAAAAATATGAGTGCTGCGAGGATTTTCATATCGTTAAAAATACTTTGTTATGGATGCATGTGCAAAGTTATCCATTTCATTAATCATGCGGATGGCGGATTCTACAATGGGATAGGCGCAAATGGCACCTGTTCCCTCGCCCAGACGTAATCCAAGATTCAGCAGTGGCTTTACTTCCATGTTGTCGAGCAACAATTTATGTCCGGTTTCGTCTCCACAATGACCAAAGATGGCGTAATTCATAACCTCGGGATACAGTTTGGCAGCAGCCAGAATGCAGTTCGTCATGATGAAACCATCTACCAGGATGATCATGCCTAATTCGGCTGCCTGTAGCATGGCACCTACTGCCATAACCATTTCCAGTCCACCGAAGTAACGGATGATATCACGCGGTGATCCGTCTCCTTTGTAATGATCCAGCGATTGTTTCAGTACTTCGTATTTATGGCGAATGCCGGCATTATCCAGTCCGCTACCTGCTCCTACACATTGTTCTAAAGGTATTCCGGTGAAACAGGTCATCCACATGGACGAAGAAGAGGTATTCCCTATACCCATTTCTCCAAAACTGAGCACATTACTTCCTTCTTCATGGCAGCGGCGTACCACTTCTGCACCACGCTCCAGGCAAAGCTCCATTTCTTCTTCTGTCATGGCTGCCTCATGCAGATAGTTTCGCGTACTTTTCCGTACTTTCATATTGATAATACCCTTGTCGTATGGTAAATCATAATCTACACCGGCATCTACTATTTTCAGGGTAAATCCATGTTGGCGGCATAGGAAGTTCACTCCTGCACCTCCATGTAGGAAATTACTGATCTGTTGCCAGGTAATTTCTTTTGGGGAAAGGCTGACCTTTTCTTCTACTATGCCATGATCGGCAGCAAAAATAATATTTTGCGGATGTTGCAGGGTGGGAGACAGGGTCTGTTGTATCCAGCCTATCTGTAAGGCTAACTCTTCAAGAGTACCCAATGAACCTTTCGGTTTAGTTAAATTATTGATTTTATCAATCAATGCCGGGCGGATACTCTCGTCCGGTCGTACTATTTTAAATGTTTTCATCTGTTTATCACTCTATCACTTTACTACTCTATTGCTCTTTCATTTCACCTTCACCTCTATCCCTGATACCATCAGCCATACTTCATCCGCATGTTCGGCAATATATTGGTTCATCCATCCCTGCATATCTGTAAATTTACGCTGGATTTCATTATCCGAAGTAGCTCCCATACCAATTTCATTGGTGACAAAGATAAAGGTGGCATCTTGCTTTGTAAAGCGGTCGAATTCTTCCTTGGCAGCTGCCAGGGCACTGTCAGTATCTGCATTTACATCAAAAAAGAAGTTTGTACACCATAGGGTTACGCAGTCTATCAGTACAGTTCGCCCGGATAATTGATGACGGCTTAGCTGTTTTTCTTCTTCGATATTTGTCCATTCTGGTCCACGTCTTTGCTGATGGCGGATGACGCGTTGCCGGAATTCTTCATCCCAGATGCGTGCAGTAGCAAGGTAAACGGGGTTAGGAGAGAGGCTTAGTGCCAATTTTTCCGCATGGCTACTTTTACCTGAGCGTGCCCCTCCGGTGATTAGTATGATTCGTTTCATGGATTTTTCACTTTTGTGGCTGTAAAAGTACATTTTTATTTTTGAATATAAAAAAACTTCTTTTACCTTTGCATCGTCTTTTAAAGAAAGCAATGCGGCAGTAGCTCAGTTGGTAGAGCATCAGCTTCCCAAGCTGAGGGTCACGAGTTCGAACCTCGCTTGCCGCTCTTTTGAAAATCAGATAGTTATCGCAAGATTTCTATCTGATTTTTTTGCTTTTAAAGACATCAGTTTATCTACATGTTCAGTAAGGTTACTTTCAGTCTTGTCAATGGTGATAAAACTATGAATCAAGGTAGGATTAAGAACAACTCATGGTAATGGCTTATATATAGTGCTTAGTCCAACTGAAAATATGGAACTAACGTTCAACACCCTTCATATCATCAAAAAAAGTTCGAAATCGTAAAATTAAGAATGTAGTATTTGGTTTAATATGTTAATTATCAATATTGTATGATGTTTTTTTAAAGTTTACTGATTTTAGAATTTATATCCCCTTATTTCCCGCTATTTTTGTTCCCATTCACTTGAGCTTATATAAAATAATAGAATATTTTAAAAATAATCATGGTAGAAGAAAAACAAAAAAGTACAATACAGCCACTTAAATTTTCGTTTAAGGCAAGTATTGCCAATGTGGGAGATATTATTTTCGAAGAGCTTCGTGGTTTTGACCAAGCAATCGAGTGCGGAATTAGTAACGATTATGCGAATATGAAAATGCCCAGAAAAAAGAGTACGGAAATATTATTTTAAATGAAAGAGTATATGCTCCCGATAGGAGAATTTTGACATGGTGTAACATCAGAGATATCATAAAACACACAGTCACTATTGACTTATTAAATGAAAAAAAGAGCTTATATTAACCTGGAAATTGATTAATTCCTTTCCTGCGACACTTACTCCAGGAGGGTTTAATGATTCAGAAAACACTGTAGCTATAAAGACTATGATGCTGGTTTATGAAAGCATGAGTATGGCTATTGAACAAGCAACGGAAATTTAATATATAAATAAACGAATATGAGAATTATACATATTGCATTACAGCATAACCGTAAATTTGAAGAGCAGCTATTTATAGAAAAAGTTATATTTCTTACTAAACACCCTTACTTCATTCCATTAGTTCTGACGGCTAATTATATAAGAAATAATTATAATCTTGCCCAGTCGGATAAAGCATTCTTAAATGGCATATTAAGTACTTGGGATATACGTAAAATTCCTGTTGTAGATGAACAGAAGTGGAAAGATATTTTAGGAATTAATGAGACTACTGAAACCATGTGGCCAAGTTTGAAAGCTGCTTTTGAAAATATGACAGCAGAAAAAGCGGAAAAGGCAGAAAGACTAATAAGAGATGAAATTGGATATGATATGGCTGACTTTTTAGATAATATTAGTGAGAATGCCAAGAAGGATATTAGAAGAAAAGTTATACCGGTTATTGAAACTCCTTTGCAAAAATACTGGTTAGCTTGGCTAGACGATTTCTTTGAGGAAATAGTATTTGAAGAAATTGCAAACTTATCACCAGATACTTCTGCAACTTCATTAGTTGTTGTTACATTTCCGGAGTTTATATATTCATATCCAAAACAAATCGGAGATTCTTTTGCCCTTTATAGGAAAAGTGTAATTAGTTGTTTTTTGTCTGGAACTCTCCCTGATAACCTTCAACGCAGACCTACTATTCCTAAACTAAGAAAGCTGAAAAATATTCAGAGTCGTTTTATGCCATGTTATTACAATATATTAGTCGTTCCAGGGACTATTGTATGGAAACATTATCCTACTCAAGATTCAAAATATGTTCTGTATAATACGATTCCCGTGTTTCATCAAAACAAATGTATTTTTGCTTGGGATAAACAAAATGCTTCATCTATAGATGTAGGAAAGGGTAAACATCAACACTCTGCCATGGATGAGTTTTTGGATGAAAAAACAAATCAATTATTCTTTGATGGGACAATTTCTTTAAGTGATCTCAGCATGAGAATTAACCAAAATCAAAAACTCAATCCCGCTCCTTGTTTTAAAATTACACATATTAATCAAACTCTTAATATTGGCTTGTCAACATGTCTAGATTTTGCTTTCTCCAAATATTTTATCGGGATGGATGGGTGTCAAATTCAGATTTTAATTGCCGATGGTTTATATTGTCCTTGGAGAGTGAACCCCCAAATTCCTTCTCGTAGAATTGTTGCTAAAACATTATTTATTTATTGTGATAAGGCAGAAGCCAATGAAATTGGGTATGCTATCATGCTAAGCCGGAATAATAAAGCCCTATGGCAACAAAATAAATGTGAGTGGGACACTATTGATTCTAATCTTTGCAATCAACAACTGAAAGAACGTAGGGATAAATTAATAGAAGAAAACAGAATGCTAAGTATTGATATCCAAACCGTCAATTTTTAAGTTTAAATTAGTCACAAAATGGAACCTACTAAATTATTTTCATTTATCCATAAGGAAGTTGATACCCTTTTAATGGATGGTACTGATTATTCTATACCCAAGTGGTTAGGAAAGCCGGAAGGTACATTCTTAACTTTCAAATGGAAGAATGATACGATTATTCTTGAAGGAGAAGAACATATCAATTGCCAAATTTCAGAAGAGTCCGGATTGAGCATATTATGTCAGCAATCTGCTGGAGATTTTCTGGAAAGCTTCTTCAATATTGATGAAGAGGAGACTATCACATTACCTTCCATGTTAGAAATATCCAAGGAGGCTTTGAAGAATGTGGAATGTTGTCTTAGCAGTACATGGGTGGACGGCAGGATATCGTGTACGGAACGTATTGTGTTAGCCTATCCGGGAATAGACGAAAGTGCTGAGAAGAAAATAACTATTATCCCCGGAATCCTGGAATTGGAAAGAATCATCCTGCATATTGCCAGATTACATACGGCCTATACAGCCGGAATAATGGGAACATTCAACATCGGTAAGATAAATATGCAGGCCTATGTGGAATTGGGTATAGGAAGTGAAGTGACTGTAGGGATTGCTTCTACTGAAGAATCCTTCCCAAGTCTGATGGATTTTCTATCGTGGGTGGTGAAAGAGTTAAATATCACCCAAACCTTCGGTTGGCTATCTAATGGTGATAAAGCTGTTTTGGATGCAGCTTTGGTTTCAGCATCCATCACAGTCAATACAGACACCGGAAAAGTAGAGAGTTTCTTGACCAAGGGATTAATTACTCTTTGGGAAATAAAATTCGAATGTTCCTTTAACTACCCTTCCAGGCAATTGATATGTCAACTGAAAGAAGATCAGAAAATAACGATAGCCGGGCTTGTGAAAAACATCAGTGGGGTAGAGAAAGGAATGGAAATATTCAGTGATTTCGGTCTGGGCAGTTGCAGTTTGGCTATTAATCTGAAGAAAAAGACCTATTCTGCACTCTGTACTTTAGACGGTGATCTGTCTTTCGGACCTTTTACGTTAAAGCTCGTGGAACTATCGGTAGATATAGACGAAAAAGGTACGAGCATGAATTTAGGAGGAATTATTGGGGTAAGCAAAGATAAGCACTTATCATTAGGAGCACGTTATGACCATAAAATTGAAGAATGGATTTTGACGGGCAATATCAGCGGAGAAGAAAATATTACTTTAAAAGAATTGTTGGAACTCTTACGCAACATTCCCGATTTTCCACCCCTTCCTGACTTTCTGGCCTGTATCAGTATGGAATACCTCAATCTGGAATATCATTTGCGGCAAAAGAAGTTACTCTATGAAATATGTGGCAAGCTTTCCCTGCCGGTACCTATAAATGTAAGTGAAATTCCCTTCCTCACTCAAGTTTTACCGAAAAAAATAGACTATGAGGACAACGGACTGGTTTTATCTTATGAAAACGGGATTGTAACCGAAGGAAGCCTGCGAATCGAATATCCGTTGAAAAAAGAAACGGAAGTGAAGCAAGAGACTACTAAGTTGCAACAAACAAATATGCCAATTGTCCAAGCATCAACAGCAGAAAATAGTCCAAATAAAGTTCAGGTTTCAGAACAAGGAGATAATGATAAGATTCATTGGCTGGAAATCAACCGTCAGTTAGGACCGGCTTATTTGAACAAGGCTGGTATCAGATTGGACGGATCTATAGCGGGAGTTGAAATAGTAGGTTCTGTTTCAATAGGTCCTCTAAAGGTAGAGTTATTGGGGTTATGGGCCGGTTATGATTTTGCACATAGTTGTGTAAAAGGAGGTTTAGAAGGTCTAGGCATTACCTGTCACTCTTCAGTATTCTCTTTAGGAGGTAGTTTGTATAAAATGACTCCTGAAACAGAAAATCTTCGGTTGGCGTATGGAGGAAGTATCCTTGTACAGACAGCCAAATGGCAGATAGCCGGTATCGGTTCCTATTCATTACTTCAGGATGGAACATGCAGTTTTTTCTTGTTTGTTCGTTTCATGGCACCTTTAGGAGGTGTCCCGGCATTTCAAATTCAAGGATTAATGGGCGGTCTTGGCATTAACAAGAGCCTGAAACTGCCTAAGGTGGAAGAGGTAGAGAAATTCCCATTACTCAATATGCAGTTAGGTACAGGCCAAGCGGTATTATCCAAGTTAGAGGAAGGCAATGATCCTTGGCTGAAGCCATCCAAAGGTAATTACTGGGCAGCTGTTGGAATAGAATTTACATCTTTCGGACTGGTATACGGAAAGATGCTTCTTGCCATATTATTAGAAAAAGATATAAGCATCTCACTTCTCGGCACGGCCGAGGTTACACTTCCGAAAGGGAAAAAGGCAAATGAAGCGTATGCATATCTAAAAATATTGCTGATTGCTGTATTAAAGCCTGAAGAAGGTACACTAACCATTGATGCAGCGCTTTCCCAACAATCTTTCCTGCTTAGTAAAAAATGCCGGATTCAGGGTGGAGCTGCCTTCTATATGTGGTTTGGCTCCCATCCTCATGCAGGAGATTTTGTGTTGACAGTAGGCGGTTATCATCCTGACTTCAAGTATCCGGAACACTATCCAAGCGTTGAGCGCGTAGGTTTTCAATGGTCTGAGAGCAACTCGGTAAGCATCAAAGGCGAAGCATATATGGCACTTACTCCGTCTTGTATTATGGCTGGTGGAAGACTGGAATTCTTGTATGCAAGCGGCATAGTGAAAGCATGGTTTATTGCTTATGCCGATTTGTTGATACAATGGCATCCTTTCTGGTTCGATGTGCGAATAGGTGTGGAAATTGGTGTAGCAGTAAGATTAAATTTATTGTTTTGCCATAAAACAATAACCCTCTCTTTAGGAGCGGACCTTCAACTGTGGGGACCGTCCATTGGTGGCAAAGCAAAGATTCATTTAAGTATTATCAGCTTTACAATTGGTTTTGGCGCAGATAAACGTGAAAGTGAACCTTTAACATGGAAAGGTTTCTCTGATGTTCTTCCTGCCGGGAAGAAAAATCAAATTCTGGCCCAAAGTGGCTTTGAGCCTGTAGAAGGTGTCCAGCCATGGGTAGTTCGTGGGGCCAGTCTTTGTATATTAACTGAAACTGTCATTCCTCAAGGTACTATTAACATCCGTCCTATGGGATTGACGAACATAAATTCTATTTACAACATTATTCTGAAAGATGAAAGCGGCAACGTAAAATCATTGGATGATGTCGGTCTGGTATCAGAAGAGGTTAAGGGACGTTTCCCGAAAGCCTTATGGGGTAATCCAAAAGAATCCGTTATTAAAGCTCCGATGACCGTTGACGTGATTTCAGGATATCGAATCACTCAAAGGCCCTTTGAGGCGAGTGGGGAGATAATATCGGATACATTGATAAGGAACTTTGATACAAGTAATCCGCTAACTGACGCTCTGAAAAGACAGGAGAGCTTTGCTTTTATTCCAAAAGCAACGAAAAACTCTCTGGAAGAGATAAAAAAACTGGAAAATGAGGATGTACGGAAAGCAAGGATTGAGCTTTGCCTGCAACTGGCTGCATTTTACCAGGGTCCTGAAGGAACATATTCAAAATTAAAGGAAGATTTGGTCATCAATTTTACGGATGCACCACAAATAACAGAAGGAGGAATCTAATGGATAAAGAACACGTTTGTTTGTATAATAAAGTAGAGCCCGCATTACTGGCTGGTATATGGACTCTTGAGACGCAACAGAAAATTACTGATGCAAAAGGCGATATAGTAAACAAGGGCGAAGATATCAGCGCTTCCCAAAAAATAATAATTGATTATACACTTACTGGATTATCGCAAGGAACAATAGTCAATCGCTTCCCACTTCCAAATTCTGAGGGAGCTTATACTACCACCGTTCCTCACGTAATTCTGAAAGATGCAAGATTACCTTGGCGTACACCCATAGGTGGAAACAGGAATACACCATGTGTAGCTTTGTTGTTGTTTACCAGAAAGGAACAGGAACAGAATATAGAATTCTACGAAGCTACAATGGAAGAGTTTTGTAAGAAGAAAGATAACATATATACACCTAAATTCCATAATCTGAGTGCACAGAGTCTTCAGGAACATTGCCGCTATATGCGGATCACTACCAAGCTGTTTGATAAAGTATGTCCCACGAAAGAGGAGCTATCATTATTGGCTCATTGCCGTCAGGTATATATCGGTGACAAAGCAGAACTGAATTTAGATCCTGACGGGCTTTTTGCTGTTATTCTTTCTTTGCGGGTCCCTCAATATCAAGAAGGCATGGGCAATGCGGATTATATAGCTTGTTTAGTTTCAATAGAAGGGATGGAGGAAGTGTTAGGTGGAAAAGCAACTGAAACAAAACTTGAATTTATTGACGTAATTGTACTGGATACCTATTCATTCAGTGTGAATGGTACGGCTAAAAACAGTTTTAGGTTGTTCTGTCAAAAGAGTATATCTGAAGCGTTGGAGCCCCCAATGCTTGCATTGTCACAAGCAGGAATAACCGGAATAGCCGCCAAACGTCTATCTGAAGGATATGTACCTCTATTATATCACCTGCGCACAGGAGATGAGGGAATGGGATGGTACCGTTCTCCTTTAACTCCGCTACCCGTTCTGCAAAGGGTTAAAGAATCTCCATTTGAGTCTTCAGACAGCGCTTTATGCTATGACAAAGTAACTGGAGTATTCGATGTATCGAAGGCTGTGGCATGGGAGGCAGGACGAATAGTAGCACTTCAGGAACCATCATTTACTCAAAATTTGATGCATTTGCGCGTTCGGGGACAAGAATTAACCGACCGAATCATGGCAGGGATGATTAATCGTATGCGTTCTCCTGATGAAAAAGGATTGGTGGACGGTTGGCAGAAAGAACTGGAAAAAGTGTCAGATGAGGAAATAAAGAGCTGGTTGATTCCGATGAATGGCGGTGAGCAGTTCTTTTCTGCTTTTACAAGTGAACAGTTGGATATGCTGACAGTCATCCCTAGCCTGGATAATGTTATTACCCCCGAAGGAAGTACATTGACAGCAGATGTGCTGGAAGAAATGGAACATCTGTGCAGGGTACTGATGCTAAGAAAAGCTGAATTAATAAGCTCCCTTTTGGATAGTGAAGCTCAGAATACCGCCAGGTGGCTTGCAAAGTTGTGGCTGTTATATCCAATATCCTTTGACACGCTGGTTCCCCATAAAAATCTTCTACCTCCTGAAAGCATTAGATTTTTCTTTATAGACGAAAGTTGGTTGGAAGCAGCCTATGAAGGAGCAGTGAGCTTAGGTATGGACTCTAGTCGCCAAAGTTGTTTTAACCGGATGATACGGAAACTTTTACTACGATTGACCCATAAGGAAATGCTGAATATACGTGCATCTTTGTATGGAGAGATAGCACCACAATCTAAATCGGATACACGTAGCGGATTATTGATAAGAAGTAGTCTGGTCACCTATTGGCCAACATTATCCATATCCGCTTTTAATGCTCAAAAGCAAAGTTTAGCTATCCTACGGATGGAATTACTCTCTGAAGATATTATGATCATTCTTTTTGACGGAGTAGCTGAAACCATACGGTGTATAGAGCCGAAAGAATGTATTCAGATGGAAATCGATAAAACACGATGTAGTGTGTCGACAGACGGAAAGATGAATTTAAATGCATCCAAAGTAAAAACGTCTTCAGAATTAGCATTGAAACTTATGTCTGCAGGAGATTGTGCTACATTTAAAGGGAAAGGAGAATAAATTATGGAAAATAGTAAATATGAAACCATGAGCGTGGAAGCCTTAATGGTGGATAATATTGTGAAGGGAAACAGCTTTAGGAGATGGAATTACAGTTATTCTTCTCTCGAAAAATTTTGTTCTCCCGAACCCCAGGCATTCCAAAATGAACAAACAAGTACAAAAACCGGTATCCATCTTCGTTGGATACTTCCCAGACGATTAAGAGAACAGCAAGAAGATGGAAGTTTTCTACCAATTCCCAATCGTTGGTTGATTACCCGAGGACTTGAAAAAGGCAATGGCCTCACATATACTTCTTGGATATTAGAGAGCGATTGCCCTTTATCGAGAGTGCTGGAAAGAGAGGAGAAACAAGTATATGATAATATGATAAGTCAGTCTTGTTTCAATCTTGTCCCAAAAACTGTTTATGATATATGGAAAAGCGGAACCGATGCCTATCGTAACAGCCCTTCTGGGAAGCGAATTGTTGGTGATGCATACCAAGTGAAATTGGGAGCTGCATTTTGTGCAGACAGATGGATGGAAAGAGCATCTGACATGCCTTTATTCCTGACTGCTTGTGCTCCTGGAAATCCTTACTTTTCGGCCTATACGCCGGTAAATGGCAATATCTTATCTTTTTACGATAGCTTGGACGGCATTGAGGAAGGAGAACTGCATTATTGGATTGTAGGATGGTATTCTGACCAAAGTAAGGATGAATATTTTTCCGGTCAGGTCACCGGAATACCTTGGTTAAGAGCAGGTGTCCCTCAAGGCAGCTATAAAGACGAACTGCAAGAAATAAATAAAAGCCGACAATTGCATGTAGCAGTGGGAGAAAGCCGTGAAGACGTTTTCCGTACCTATATAACAAAACATTTTCCCAAAAAGATAGCTATGAAGGAACTGAACCGAATCAGTGATGCATTAGCTGCTTTATTTTATCACCAGCCGAATTATCAAAACGAACAGGGAGGTTTACAAAAACTTCATCACAGTATCCATGATGGTGCATTTGAGGCTGTTACAGGCGGAAATCGCTATTTGATTGTGAATGAAAAAGACGAAGCTTGTTCTTTGACGGAAGTTGAGAAAAGTCTGCTGAAAAGGCTGAATAATTTCGCTAATGAAGTATCGTCATTAAAAGGTTTGAGGTTCCGCTTGTTCAGTATATGGTGGAAGCTGAACCATTTGGAAAGCATGGCAGCGAGTTCATCCGATATAGAACGAAAGAAATCCATTTGCAAAAGAGTTCTTGAGTACAAACAGGGAACTCTACTGTATCGTACTATAGAACAGTATGAACTGGTTAAATGCTTGTATGCGGATATGCCTGAAAACGGTAATCCGGAGGCATGCCGCCAGTATGGGGAAGCGCACGGTGTAGAATCAGGAAAAATATTAAAAGAAGTACCGGCACCACGTTTTTGGAAAACAAGAAATCCGTCTTTGCTGATTGCAGGTGTAGAATCACCCGCCGATGCCCAACTGGATCCGGATGGTACGGCATCTCTACGAAGAGCCCCATCATCAGAAGGAATAAAGTTATCACAAGCTTGGTTGAAACAAATTCCGATGAATGCCGCCCTTTTATATGAGGAATCCAAAATGTTTATTGAAAAGCATGAAAATCTGAAAAAATGGGTTCAACCGTGGCGTCCGATGTTTGCAGAGTGGAGTATTTCCTATTATCCCGTACCTTTCGAGGGAAGAGAGCAGTGGTGGTTTGATGGAACAGATTATCGTCTGAAAGGGAAGGAAAATGTTGAAAACGGCTGGAAATACGGAGGCATTTCTTTGCTGGATGAACATTCGAAACTATTATTTCAGGAAACATTGTCTTCCCAGATAGAGAAGACGGATACTGATATGTTCAGAACATTGAAATCCCTGGATATATCGTCATGGAAATTGTTAGGGCAGGAGGCTGTTAATCTCACAGATCAGATTGCGCAACTGGATTATAGAACATTTCGTAGACCGTATGGAGAAAAAATTACTGATGAGCTCAGGAACTTGGATCAAATACTCGGGTTTGATGACTCGGATAAAGATTTTTTAAATGCGACGGGAAATAGTATTGTTTGTGCACCATTGGCAGAAGGTGAAGATATGCCACCATTCCATCTAACTCAGGCAGGAAGCTGTCATATAAAGGATTTGATTCTTTACGATGCATTTGGGCGTACATTAAGTCTCATTCTTTCCGGTGCATTCAAAGGGTTACTTTTTGATAAGAATTTTCCTCTAATGGTATCTGAACGAATGCTTCAGAAAGGGACTAATAATTTCTTGCTGCGCCCACGCCTTCTTCAACCTGCAAGACTGGAAGTACGTTGGACAGAACCTGAACATAAGGAAGAAATATTGTCTACTCCGATAGTGGGTTTCATTCTTATAAACAGGTTTAATCATAGCCTGGGCATTTGCAATCCTGAAGGACATTATATAGGTGAGATGGCTATACGTGTCGATATGGAAGGTAAACGGGCGCCACATTTTATTCCGGCCACAAAAAACATGGAACATCCGGAAACTACAAACGAGAAACTGGAAGCTTTTATTGAAGGGCAGACTGCATTGACGGAAAAAGAGTTTGAAGACTTTCTTGATGTATTGGACAAATCTCTTTGGAGCATGGGATTATCCGGTAAAACCACATCGGAAACAGCTACTTTGATGGGACGTCCTTTAGCCTTGGTTCATGGGGAAGCTTGGATCGCAACAGAGGGAGATCCGAGAGTAAATATAGACTTCTCTGACACAGGAATGAATGATACTGACATTTATGATGAATTGGAACTGCCTGTTAGATTAGGCGATTTATCAATGAGTAAAGATGGTCTGGCAGGATATTACTTGGCTGACGATTTGAAACACTTCTACTCAACAGCCAGACCTTCCAAACCTACGGAAGTTTTAACCATGATCGGTCCGGTAGGTAGTACTGACGGTACTTATCTTCATGTGGGATTCGGAACAGAAAAGAGAAAAACTTTCATTGCTTTAATGAATCCTTATGGATGTGTACGCTGTTACAGTGGCCTTTTCCCTGTGAAAGAGTTAAACATTCCGGAAGAATATGTACGTGAAGTTTTGCGAACAATGGAAACAGAATTTCGTATCGGTCCGTTGCTAACCCGTGTGCTTGACGAAAAAGGTATATCCTTTCCTCGGTTTCAGGATCAACAAGGCGAGTTCAGTTGGATCGAGGAAGATGATGGCGGAATTAAAGAATACCCATTGGTACAACCTGCTATTGCCGGAGATTTTACGGATGAAATAACAATACGAGAAGGCAAACTAAAATATTATGTAGAATCTAATAAAAATGTAGAAGAAAAAAATGGAAAGAGAAAAAAGTGATGTTCATTTTGAAACCATCTTTCAAGGGAACAAAGGGGTGTTGTTGGATCTAGGACAGACCCAAAAGATAACAGGAGGAATAGCCCTTAATGTTTATGAGGAGTTTTACTGTCAAACGGTAACAATTTCATTCAACCGAGGAATAGATAAAAGTGACTTGTTTTCTGCTGATGGAAATGTTACATTGAAGTCAGAAACGGAAGGCTGGACACCGGTCAATACTTCGCAAGCAGATAAAGGGAATGGCATCCAAGAATTCACTTTGGAGTATGCCGATCCCGGTGGTTCATCCCTGCTTGAACCTCTTTGCTTCTGGATAGAAGGAGAAATTAACAACCAGGCAGGACTACCCAAAGCTCAAATAACAATAACCTATACAGATGAAACCGGAGAAAAATCATATAGTGAAAAGAAAAAATTCTATTTCCGAAAAGAAGCTGGGGAACCCTTTATCCGTAATTTTACAGCCAATAGAATCGGAGAAGAAAGAACTCCTTGCATGGTATTCAAACAGAAGGAAGAAATAAACTTTTCATGGGAGAGTTATGGTGGCATATATAAGCTATATAAAGGAAATGATGAAGAACCTTTGTATTCAGGAACTGATTGCAGGTTTACTTTTAAAGAAGGACTAATGTCAGGACAGGTTTTTATCCTAAAAGGAACTTGGGGAAATAATCAAAAGGATGGAAAAGAACAATTAGGTAGTGGAGAACAAGTTGTTTATCAGGTTCTCTCAATTCAAGTAGAAAATCCATCTATAGTATGTAATGAATTATTGGTAAATAAGTCATTTACAGCTAAGGATGCTATATTTTCCGTGAGAAGAGGACATATCAATTTGCTTCAACATGTACCAAAAGAAGGTATAAAAGTCCGATTCAAGACAGATGGAATAGCTTACGGATGGTTAGGGTTAGCAAAGGGCGGTTTTTGTACAATGTACGGCAGTATATATGAAAATAATCCGCAACAATTTCTTTGTTTTAGTGCCCAGTCGGTAAATGATGATATATTATCATCAGACGGAAAAGCGCATCGCCTTATTTTACCTGGAGAACTTACTATACCGGTAGCAAAAGGGCAAACTTTAAAGATTTATGTAACTGAAGAAGCAGGGCCTTCAATTGAAGCTGAGGTCTATTGGTTTTTTATATCTACAGGAGACACCCCGGGAGGAGAACTCCCATTTGAGTTTGTTTAATATTTCAAAGCTGATTTCCAAGATACAACAAATAATAGAGGCAACTGATTTTACACAAATTAGTTGCCTCTTATTAAAAATATTCTGTAAATATCACTTTTATGCATTCAGTAAATCAATGAACATGTATCTGTTGTTTTTGTTTTGCAACATAATAGTTATCTATATTAAAAGATAAGGATATTTGTGATACCTTGTAACATTTGTTACAAATTCTATTTTAGAATAGCACTAATTTTGCATTAATCAATTTAAAAAAATAAATGAGATATGAAAACTAATACAACATTTGCATATGCAACAGTATTTAATATCGCTGGAGAGGTAGACTATGCCAGTGGTGGAATAGTTAGTAAACAGATTATTAAAAATCAGGCAGGAAATGTAACTCTATTCTCTTTTGATAAAGAACAGGGGTTAAGTGAACATACTGCACCTTTTGATGCTCTGGTACAAATTCTTGATGGGGAAGTTGAAATACATGTCGGAGGTATCCCTCACAGACTGAAGGCAGGTGAGATAATCATTATGCCGGCTAATGTCTCCCACGCATTACATGCAGTTGAACGTTTCAAGATGTTATTAACTATGATAAAGGGAGAAAACAGTGAGTGAATTGGTCAATAGTTCAGAAGGAAAGACTTACTCAACACCTGATCCTTTAATTGTATAATGATGCAGCGCCCGAACAAGTGAAAGAAGGCTTGAAGGAACTTTTTTATAGGCACTACCCACAATTCTATGTAAATAGTGGATAGTGCCTTAACTAAATTTAGCTAGCTCTTCTGCATTTGTTGCTGGAATGTTATTTCAATAAATTCTGCAGGGCGGGAGATTGCTACTAATACTGTAACACGCATTATACCTTCCAATACATCTTCCGGTGTCATCGTGTCACCCAATCCGACATGTACACTGAATGCATCTTCGGGAGTGGCTCCTGCCAGACCGCCTCTTTTCCATACTCCACGCAGGAAGTTCTCAATCATATATTTAATATTCAACCAGGTATTTGCATCATTAGGTTCGAATACATAGGCATGAGCTGCATTTTTGACGGATTCTTCCAGGAAAATCATGGTACGACGCACGTTGATATATCTCCAATCCAGTGAATTGCTATCCAATGTACGGGCGCCCCAGACTTTTATGCCTTCGCCGATAAAGGAACGTATTGCATTAATTGCCTTGCCATTTGCAGGTACATTTAGATCCTCTTGTTCCCTGTTATTGATGTTTATCTCCGGTCTGTTAATGTAATTGACTGAAACATTTGCAGGTGCTTTCCATACACCGCGCGTATTATCCACCATGGTGTAGATACCTGCCATGGCGGCGGAAGGTGGCAGTAAATTCAGGGATGCCTTCACAGTCTTTATCATCGACTGATATACGCTCCAGTTTTGCAATAAAACTTGATGAAATTCATTCTTTTTATTATTCGGCGTTTCTTGGCTCTTTATGATTTCATCAATTGTTGCATTTGCATAATTCAAAATGCCGGAATCTTTGGGAAAGAATGCCTTGAAATCAAGCTCACTGTCAGCAGACCAAGAAAACATATCGGCTGTAATATCTTTATCTCCCAGTATTGTTGTCTCAAGCCACGGATAGTAGGCTGCTCCATATGACAGGCCATTGTTGCCGATATTGGTCTGGAACTCTTTTACTTGCTCCATCATAGTCTGATTCTCCGAACTTTTGGCTTGAACATCAAGAATAGCAAAACGATTCTGCATTTTACTGCAATGATCCAGAACCATCGTTTGAATATTTGCACAATCCGAAGAATACACTGCTTCGGGAATCAGAACCATTGTTATTTCCCGCTCTTTTTCAAGAGCATTGATCGCATTGCTCATCATATTCTTGTTCAGCAGTTGGTTGTCTTTATAGTTTCCTGCTGAAAGAACATAGCAAGTACCGCTTCCATTAGCAAAGAACATCAACATCTGATAGTAGAGAGTGAAGTATTTCTTTCTCTGAGCTGTAAATACATACTTTGTGGTTGTCGCGTCAGTTTCGGTATACTCTTCCTCGTACATAAACAGGCAGTCTGCAATAGTGCTGTTCGACTTTTTAATGCTTAGGATAAACTTTTCTTCGGGACCTTGACCGAAATAGTTTATATATTCCGCCATAGAGGAAATTCTCCATGGTTTACCTTTTAAGTCTTCCTTTCCATTTGAAGCCTTTTCAGTGATGCCTATAAAAACAGGAATTGAAGTGGGAACCTCTACTACTGAATTCGGAAAGGCATTTTTTTCAACGATGTATACACCGGGAGTTTTCATGTTTGCCATAAATCTATTTTTTATTAAGATTTGATGTAAGAAACTTACTTCATTATACAAAGAAAGCTTTTTTAATTAATCTATCCAAATAGAAAAATATCTATTTTTTTGATATTTATAATTCATAATATTGATACTCAAATGAGGCTGAACTGATAGTATCAGGAGCTTAAAGCCCCCGATATTGCCCTTTCGCATCGAAGCACGGACACGCCTTGTGTATGGAATTACTGAGCTGATAATGTCCCAATATGCTAGCTTGCGGATAATCTGTTTTCAGTTGCCGCAGTAAATCGAGTAGGGAACATTTCTGGGCATACGTCCTTGTATCTGCCGGTCGGCCGCGTTCATCCAGTCCGCCTTCGTAGCAGATGCCGATGCTCTTGTCATTCCATCCTGTAGCATGTGCTCCGATCTGGTGAACCGGACGACAGATGTGTACTTCACCGTCACGTGTGATGTAGAAATGATATCCGATGCTTGCAAAGCCCCTTGCCAAATGACATCTTCGAAGAGCTTCTACGGAGAAATTCTTGTCACAGCGTGTTGCTGAACAATGAACTACCAGGAGTTTTACCTCCCGATAGTTCTGATAAAAACTTCCTGCTCTCATAGTCTATTTCATGCAGGAATTTAGTCCGAATACACCTGCCAGGGCAGATGCCAAGGCGATTACCACTTTGATGATCACACTCCAGGTTGAACTTGATTTTTTCTCCATGTAACTGTAATTTAGTGATTAGTGATTAGTGATAGCGCAGCCTTTAATTATTAACTCTTTCATTATTAATTTCTAAAGGCTGCGCCTTTAGACCCTATCCTAACGGATCATCCTCTATGCCTCCGTCACCTCCTGAATTTCCACCTCCACCGGTGTTTCCTCCATCGTCTCCTCCCGGTGCGGGTGTTTTGGAAATATCCACGGTGGTCTGTCCTGCCTTCTG
>OGGB01000663.1_pt1 | contig 27788 bp, 26 predicted proteins | sample 1571111 | NCBI WGS metagenome assembly OGGB01 (sample SAMEA2582067, study PRJEB24529) | metagenome | biome: Human gut stool | place: China | collected 2011
TCCTATAAGTGAATCAAGCCCAATAACCTTAGATAAACCTACTGCAACACCATTCTGTATAAATATAAGTACTATAACTAATCCTAAAAAAATCACCATAGACTTTCCGCCCTTTTTAAGTACTTTAAGATTAGCCTGAAATCCTACGGATGTAAAAAAGAATACCATGCATACTTCTTTAAGTGTGTCATCAAATGAAAACTCTAGTATATGAGTAACATAACATATACATGTAAATATAGCAAACAACAGTCCTCCTACAACAGGTGCCGGTATACAGAACCTTTCAAGGAATTTAATTTTTTTTCGTAAATAGCTGCCTAGAAGCAGTACAAGTACCGCAATAGCCAGCGTCTGATACATATCTAACTGAACCTTCATTAAATTTCTCCATTCTTTATAGCATTAACCTGATATACAGAATTATTCTGTCAAAACATTGATGCCACGCTCTGTATAATAAGCTGCTGCACCTGAATGGAACGGAATATCTACTCCATCAGCCGCCGTATTTATATCAAATGAAATATCAAGAGATGTAGCATACTTAAAATCATCAGCATGCTCATATATTGTCTTAGTCACATTCTTAATAACATCGTCTGAGAGTGACTGCTTTGCAATCAGAACTGCCTTAACACCAATAGTTGTCACATCAGAATCCTGACCATTATAAGTTCCTGCCGGAATAGTATATTTTTCACAGAGTGAATACGCTGATAACATCTTGTCTATGCATTTGTCATCAAGACTTATAAAACGTATGTCACATTCCTTAGACAACTGTCCTATAACTTCTGTTCTTGTTCCCGCTGTACAGAAAAATGCATCAATTTCTCCAGCTTTAAGTTTTTCAGCAGCTTCTGTATAATCCATATTGACCTTATTAATAAGCTCGTCAGTAATTCCACTCATCTTTAATATCTGCTCTGCATTCTTTTCAGATCCTGACTCTGATGCACCGACACTCACAGTTTTATTAATCAGGTCATCAATACCTGTGATTCCAGAATCTTTCCTTACAACAATCTGGCAGCATTCTGTATAAAGGGAAGCAACCGCTTTGTAACCCTTCTGGTATTTTTTATCAGCAAATGTGCCAGTTGCATTATATGCATCACTTAACAGATCTGCCTGGACAATAGCAAGGTCTATATACCCATCAGATATAAGCCTTAAATTAGCAACCGAACCAGCAGTAGTCTTTGTTTCAAATGTATATCCATCAATCTCTTTATCTGCCAGCTGTGTAAACGTGCTTGCAAATGAATAATACACTCCGCCTATATCTGCTGCACCAAATTTCAAATTCTTACTATGCCCGCTACATCCTGCCATCACAAACAATAAACAGGACATTAATACACATAATATTTTCTTCATTCATTTATCCTCTTAACAATAATTCTTTTTCATAAACTTTGCCATCCTTTATGTACATTCTAGGGACACGCTTACTTACTGCACATGTAAGCTCATAAGGAATTGTTCCTGCAAGCTGTGCCATATGCTCAATAGGATTAGCCTTACCAAATATCTCTACTTCACTACCAACGTCAACATTCATTTTATCTGTAAGATCAATCATACACATATCCATACATATCTTGCCTCTCTGTGGAGCAGGACCTTCTTCTGTCATAAGCTCATATCTGTTAGAAAGGCATCTGAAATATCCATCAGCATATCCATAAGGAACAACTCCCATTCTTGTCTTTCTGTCAGTCTTGTATATTCCTCCATAGCTTATTGCTGTTCCGGCAGGGTAAGTCTTGATTGTGCTTACTGTTGTCTTAAGTGACATAACAGGCTTAAGTCCAAGCTCCTGTGCAAAATCTCCATATCCATAGAGCAGAAGTCCTGGTCTTACCATGTCAAGCCATGTTTCAGGATATCTTGCAACAGCACCTGTATTGGCACAGTGTCTTATCTTGAATTTCTTTCCAAGTTTTTTCTCAACTTCATCAATCACACTGGTAAACAATTCAAACTGATGCTTAGTATAGCTTTCATATTCTTCTCCAAATTCATCAGATACTGCAAAATGTGTGAATATTCCCTCAGCATCAAGACCTGGAAGAGTACAGCCTTCACATATTCCTTCAACACCACTTTCAAAATAATCTCCGTCACACAGATATCCAAGTCTTGACATTCCTGTATCAACTTTAATATGAATCTTTAATGTACCACCACATTTAACAGCTTCCTCACTGTATTCAAGTGCCTTAGCCCTGCATGTTACAGCCTGTGTTATATTATTCTTAATAAGCTCAGATACTTCTTCCTTAGGTGTATGTCCAAGTATAAGAACCGGCATTGTAATACCATTGTGTCTTAATTCTACAGCTTCATCTATACTGCTTACTGCAAGATAATCTGCTCCGGACTCCTGTAAAAGTCTGCTTACCTGTACAGAACCATGTCCGTAAGCATCCGCTTTTACAACGCCTAAAAACTTAACATTTTCTCCAATTCTTTTCCGTAATGTTTCATAATTATGTGCAAGTGCATCCATATCTATTTCAGCCCATGTTCTTCTTAATGTTGAATCCATAATAATCTGCCTCCATTATCTAAACATATTTTAATATTTTACCATTTTATTGATGATTAGTGAATATTTTTTAAATTAATTTTAGGTTGATATTTTATATTAATGTCAGAACAAAGATAAAAGATATCAGATTGGAGAAATTCATATGAAAAAAAACCTTTTTGCTTTATTAAATATATGTACTATATTATTAAGCCTGTTCTTAACAGGATGTTCTGGAAAAGAATCTAAGATAACATTAAACAGCTCTCAGCCCGAATGCATTTTATCTAATAATGATAATATTGTTCTTGAGTCTTACACTAATGAATCAGTATTAGATGATGAAATCCCTGAACGCAGCATAACATGCTGGGGTGATAGTATGATGCAGGGAGCTGGATGTAACGAAGCATATATATACTCTGATAATGGTATTGAAGACATATCTTACTTTACAACTCCATCTGCTCTGCAATATTTTACATCAATCAATACCTACAACTTTGGTGTAGGTGGTGAGAGTTCATATCAGATTTCTTTACGTGCGGGCGGAATTCCAATATACACTGACCGTGATATCTATATAACCGACCACTCATTAGCTTATGTAAAATTTGTTAATGAAAATGAAGAAACAATCGATATGGATGACTACAGCGGATATGGATATGAAGATAACACATATCCAGACACAGTATATATTAATGATGTTTTATGTTATGTCGAAAGAGCCGATGAAGGCTTATATATTTCTATATGTTCTGATGCAGACTGTGATTCTGTAACTGAAATGTATATTAACGCATGGACAAGGGTTATTCCTAAGGCAGCTTATGATCACCGCAATGATATTCTTATTCTTGAGATGGGAAGTAATGGTGGCTGGGAGAATGATTATGATGAACTTATAAGACAATATCAGAATATAATAGATAACAGCTATTATGCTGATTATATAATTGTTGGCGATACTGATAATCCGGGAGAATCAGCTGACATATATCAGGATGTATACGATAATAATGGTAATTATGCAGGACTTCATGCAACATTATGGGAACAAGCTCTGTATGATGCATTTGGAGAACATTTCCTTAACACAAGACTTTATCTTATGGAAAATGCACTATCTGACTGTGGACTTACACCAACCGAGAATGATATAATTGATATACAGACAGGCAATCTTCCTGAACAGATTCGTGCTGATTTCACACATTTTAACTCTTATGGATATTATTCCAAAGCCAAAGCTATATACTTAAAAGGTATAGAACTTGGCTACTGGGATTAATATTATTCGACTGGAGGATTATATATGAGAATATTACTAGTTGAAGATGACCGCTCATTATCAAGGGCTGTATCAACTATATTACAGAAGAATAATTATTCTGTTGACTGCGTTGAAAATGGTCAGATTGCCCTTGATTATCTGGAAGAAGATATATATGATGCTGTAATTATGGATATTATGATGCCGGTAATGGATGGAATTACAGCTTTAAAGAATCTAAGAAAACGTGGCAGCAACATTCCTGTTCTTATGCTCACAGCCAAGACCGAGATTGATGATAAAGTAGAAGGGCTTGATAATGGTGCTAACGATTATCTTACAAAACCATTTGACACAAGAGAACTGCTTGCAAGAATCCGTGTACTTACACGCTCTGAAAAACAACAGGATAATATTATTACACTTGGAAATATTTCGCTGAACACAACTACATGTGAATTATCTTCTCCTTCAGGTTCATTTCTTCTTACTAATAAGGAATATCAGATGATGCTGATGTTCATGAATAATAAAACCCAGATTATTTCGGCAGAACATTTTATGGAGAAAATCTGGGGCAGTGAATCTGATTCAGATATCAGCACCGTATGGACTTATATATCTTATCTCAGGAGAAAACTTGAAGCTTTAAAGTCTGATTATTCTATTGCTACAAGAAGAAATATGGGATATTATTTAAAAAATAACAACTAATATAAAGAAGGTATATAATGTCAAAAAACAATAAAGCATCTAATTATAATGAGAAAATGCTTACCCGCTTAAGAATACAATTTATAGTTCTTTCAATGGCAGTTGTAATAATTATGCAAGGATTTATTGTGTATACAAGTGTCAGAAACACATACAATAAGATGGTATCTAAATCCGACCATCTTGTTTCATCTATATATATTAATATTTTAGACCAAAAACCAGTTAAAGCAGATGCCAGGTATTTCTATATTATATTTAATAAAAAAAAACGCCCCGTAAACATTAATATCGATAACATATCTGATATTTCTGAATATGAGGCTATGAAAATATATCATGAAGCATATGAAACTGGCGAACTTGATGGATTTTACAATGGTTACAGATATTGCATATATGAAAAAGAGAAACGTACAATTGCTGTATTCGTGCTTCGAAGTAATATGATAGATGATGTTAAGAAAACAGCTGTTTCTCTTATAGAATCATCATGTGTAGGTATTGCAGTTATGCTCCTGATTCTTATATTTACTTCAAAGCTTATCGTCATGCCTATTGCAAAAGCACACCGCAAGCAGAAAGAATTCATAACCTCTGCAAGTCATGAGCTTAAGACTCCGATTACAGTAATAAGAGCTGATGCTGATATATTACAGATGGATAATCCTGATAATGAATGGATTGAAGATATAAAGAAACAGGCAGAAAATCTTACAGCTATGACTAACAGTCTTGTATCACTTGCAAGAATGGATGAGCGCAACGGTCATATAAAACGTGTGGTTTTTCCTGTTTCTGACCTTGCAGAAGAAGCTGTGCGCTCTTATAATGCACTTGCACTTGATTCAGGTAAACATTTTACCTACGATATTACACCTGACCTTACATGCTGCGGTGACGCATCATCAGTACGGCAGCTATTTACAATTCTTCTTGATAACGCATTTAAATATTCATCAGGTAAAGGTAACATAGACTTTAAATTATATTCTTCAGGAAGCTATATTGTTTTAATCGTAAGCAATGATGTTGATAATATTGATAAGAATCTTACTGACAGAATGTTTGACAGATTCTACAGGGCTGATTCAACATCCGCTAAGATAACCGGATATGGTCTTGGTCTTTCAATTGCAAAGGCTATTGTTTCCGAGCATAACGGAAGTATTAAAGCCAAAATGGATGGTTCTCAAAGAATTATTATTAAAGCACAGCTTCATATTAAATAACACATATTGACCCAATATGTTATAATGAAAAAGAATTTAGTGTAATGCTGAATTCTTTTTTTGTAGAGTGGAAAATTAACATGAGGGGAGAAATATTCTATGGAACCAGATTACAATAACAACTATCATAACAGCTATCAAAGCGAGTTTAAGCCCAATGGATTTGATGACCTTCATCTTGATGATGAAGTATACGAGATTAAATCTGACAGAATTAATCCTGAAGATTTTTATCAACACAGTCAAAAGAAACGATATTCAGAAGTCAGTCTTAGAAACATGCCTGTTGTGCTTATTATAATCCTTGCCAATCTGCTTGCAGGCATTATGTGCATAATAGCAGGCAGTGATCATTTTGAAACAGGTGGACTTAATTACCAGTATATTCATAATAATAAAGAATATATAAGGCTTCTGACTTATATGTTCCTGCATGCTAATTTGCCACATTTTATTAATAATATGGTTGCTCTGTATCTGTTCGGTTCTAGACTTGAACCCCGTGTCGGTTCTCTTCGTACTGCAATTATATATTTCGGTTCAGGACTTGCATCAGGCCTTGTATCTGTATATGTATCACACCTTATCAATCCCGATGTAATCCGCTTTGCTGCAGGTGCATCAGGTGCAATATTCGGTGTAATGTGTGCAACACTTTTTACTAATTTCAGTTCAAAAACTGATTCCAATAAGACAACTGTAATCGTATCTATTGCGTTAATTGTTGTATATGCTCTTATATCTAATGGTGCAAATGTAGATATCCTCGGTCATCTCGGTGGTGGGATAGCAGGTGGTATTCTTGTATTTATTCTGTACCATGACAGTTTAGATGGTGCATTTTCAGGAACAGTTTCAACACTTCTTGCTGTCATACTCACATTAATAATATGTTTTATCGGTGTGACACGCGCAGGCATTGGTACTAAAGCCAGCGCAATGCAGGATTCAAGAATCGATACAGTAAAAGAACAGCAGATATTTCAGGATGAATCTATAACCTTTGGTCAATGTCTGGATAACAAATGTACAGACCCCGAATGGACTATTTTCAGTTCTACTGATAATAAAAAGGTTGTAGAATTCAACGGTAAAGTAGTATATAATAACACGAATTCTTCATTGAAGATTCAATTCACATATGATGAATCCATTAGTTACTGGACAATTAACTACATGGGACTAAATGGTACTGCAATGGATAGTAATGGTGCAGCTCTGATTCTTAATTATCTGTGCAGCGATTATTTAAATTAGGAGGCGATGTACATGTCTAAGCTGTTTAATTCTGATGACGATGATTTTGGATATCTTGATGATTCTATTCATATTAACTGGAAGAAATTACTGCCTGCAATCATAATTGTTGCAGCAGCAGTAATTGCATTAATAATTGTACTTATTGTTTCTTTCGGTCATAGAGGGAAAAAAGTACCTGCAAATGCATCTTCAACCGAAGAAACTTCGTCTGTCAGTGAAACAGATACCGACGGCAATAATACTTTAAGCGATAAAGATGAGAAAGAACAGGATCCTCAGTATTCCGACAATAATGGAGCGATGAATCAGGATACAGGTAATGGTGCTTCTGTAATTCTTTCCAACAGCACTAATGAAACATCAGATGTAACTATCGGTGTAGATGTTTCCAAATTTCAGGGAACTATAGACTGGGCACAGGCTGCTTCATCAGGTGTTGATTTTGCAATGATAAGAGTCGGCTACAGAGCGCAGAAGACAGGGGTTATCTATGCTGACACCAATGCAAAATACAACATGCAGCAGGCTGCAGCCAACGGAATTAAAGTTGGTGTATACTTCTTCTCATCAGCAGTTAATGAATCCGAAGCTATTGAAGAAGCAGACTGGGTTGCTGATTTCATAGCAGACTACAGTATAACTTATCCTGTAGCATTTGACTGTGAAGGCTTCTACACATCTGAAAGCAGGCAGAAGAGCATGACTAAGGCTGAAAGAACTACCGTAGCTGTTGCATTTTTACAGGAAATATATGATAAAGGCTATACCCCTATGTTTTATGCTGCTTCCTCTGAACTTACCAATAACAGTCAGTGGAACACTGCCATTATTGAAAAATCATTTAAGATATGGGTTGCACAATATCCGTCAACGCCTTATCCAGAGACTCCATCCACATCATATGCAGGAACATGCAGTATGTGGCAGTATACTAATCAGGGCAGGGTAGCAGGAATTGGTACAAATGTTGATATTAATGTTGCATATTTTGGTTATTCAGAAAGTAATGGTTCTTTAAGCGGTGAAACTGCGGCTTCTGCAACTCCAGATGTAGAATCAGGCATGGTATTCACATCTGTTAATGATACCGTTACTGCCAAAGATGAAGTAAGGCTTCGTGACAAGCCTAGTCAGGATACAGACGCAACTGTAATTGCAACACTTATCAATGGTGAAACAATTACACGGACTGGAACAAGCAGCAGTGGCTGGTCAAGACTTGTATACAATGGACAGACTGTATACGCTGTTACAAGTTACTTAACAACAGACCTTACACCTAAAGCAACAGAAAGTCCTACAACCGGATTTAACACGAAATTCACGGACTGTAACGACACCGTAACACCTAAGGAAGAGGTTAATCTTAGGAATAAGCCTAGTGTGACTGATGCAGATTCTGTTGTTGTTGCAACTGCTAAAAAAGGTGAGCTTTTCACCAGAACCGGCTATAATACAGAGGTTGGCTGGTCAAGGGTTGTATATAACGGACAGACACTTTACTGTGTTACAAGCCTGCTTTCTATCCAATGAATTTAAAATGTCAGGAGAATTATTGTGAGTATTATAATCACTGATTTATGCAAAACCTTTGATGACAATGAAGTTCTTAAAAATGTTAATATATCCCTTAAAGATAATTCTATATATTGTCTTATGGGAACTTCCGGCATTGGAAAAACAACGCTTTTAAGAATTCTAATGGGACTCGAACATGCTGATTCCGGCAGTGTATCCGGTATAGATACTAAAAGCATATCTTGTATGTTTCAGGAGGACAGGCTTATTCCTTACCTTTCTGCAATAGACAATGTCAGAATAGTGCTTCATGGAAAAAACAATAGGGATGAAATCCGTAATAATCTGTTATCAATTCTTCCAGATGATAGTCTTGATATTCCTGTAAGTTCATTATCCGGTGGAATGAAAAGAAGAGTTGCACTTGCAAGAGCATTATCATATCCCGGGAAACTTATAATACTTGATGAACCATTCACAGGTTTAGATAAGGATACTAAGTTAAATGTAATAGACTATATCTTAAAAATGCGTAATAATCGTACTTTGCTTATTGCAACTCATGGAACTGATGATGCTGATTTGTTAGGTGCCAAAATAATAAAGCTTGATTAAATATTAAAGGGAGACTGTCTTATGACAATCTCCCTTATTAATTAATATTATGTGACTACATTTCTTCGATAATCTTTCTTGCAACATATACGCCACTGGCAGAAGCGTGTGATAATGAATGTGTAACGCCGCTTCCGTCACCAATTATGTATAAGCCCTTATATCTTGTCTCAAGGTTGTTGTCAATCTCAACTTCCATGTTATAAAACTTAACCTCAACACCATACAGAAGTGTATCATCATTGGCAGTTCCCGGTGCAATCTTATCAAGTGCGTAAATCATCTCTATAATTCCATCAAGAATTCTCTTAGGAAGTACAAGACTTAAATCACCAGGAGTAGCAGCAAGAGTAGGCTTTACAAGTCCCTCCTCAATTCGCTTCTCTGTACTTCTTCTTCCTCTCATAAGGTCTCCGAATCTCTGGACAATAACACCTCCACCAAGCATGTTGGAAAGTCTTGCAATACTTTCACCGTATCCGTTGCTGTCCTTGAACGGCTCTGAAAAATGCTTTGCAACAAGAAGCGCAAAGTTGGTGTTCTCTGTCTGCTTCTCAGCGCCTTCATAGCTGTGTCCGTTAACTGTTACAATTCCGTTAGTGTTCTCATTAACTACGATTCCATTAGGATTCATACAGAAAGTTCTTACAAGGTCCTCAAATTTCTCTGTTCGATATACAATCTTGCTTTCGTACAGTTCATCTGTAAGATGTGCAAATATAACTGCAGGAAGCTCAACCCGCACACCGATATCCACACGGTTAGACTTTGTTGGAATCTCAAGCTTCTGACAGACATTTTCAATCCATTTGCTTCCGCTTCGGCCAACGGAAACAATACATTTGTCACAGTCCATGTACTCATCCTTATAGAATACTCTGTAGCCGCCATCAATCACTTCAATATTGCTTACAGGAGTATTAAAATAGAAGTCTATATGATCCTTCATCTCATTATACATGTTCTCAAGAACAATATAGTTAATGTCTGTTCCAAGATGTCTAACTGACGCATCAAGAAGCTTTAACTTGTTCTGCATACATAAAGTCTTGAACTTAGTGCCTGCTGTCGAATACATGTGAGTCTCTTCACCACCATGTGATGTATTGATTGTATCAACATACTTCATCAGGTCGATTGCCTGATCCCTGCCGATATACTCATAAAGAGTTCCACCGAAATCATTAGTTATATTATATTTACCATCTGAAAATGCACCAGCACCACCAAATCCGTTCATAATCGCACATGTTGGGCATTTAATACAGGCTTTGACCTTCTTGCCATCTATAGGACATTTTCTCTTCTCTAATGTGTTGCCTTCCTCAAATACAGCCACTCTGGTTTCAGGTGACTTCTTCATAAGCTCGTACGCAGAAAAGATTCCGCCCGGTCCGGCTCCAATAATAATTACATCGTATTCCATACATTATCCTCCTCGGAGAAATTTCTTAGGATATTATATCATAGAATCGAGGGTATGTGGTATAGTGTAAATATTAATTAGAGTATTTAGTATCAGACTACTTATTGATGAGCAAGGTATTATCATCAAGGCTAATGAAAAGGGAAGCCCCAGCGGTAATACCCAATGATGGGAAACAGACTCCGATGAAAGGGCATTCTGTATTTATTGCACAGCATGCAACAGCTACCTGCTGCAGGGAATGCATAAGAAAGTGGCATAATATGAAGCCTGGTGTAGAGCTAACGCAGATTCAGCAGGATTATCTTGTTGATGTAATAATGAAATGGATAAAAAAGGAATACAACGATTTTAAAAATCAGTAATTCATTAGGCAATTTGAGAAAACTTAAGTGTAAAATTTCCTAGGGAAGATAACCATGAGTATTTAATTGACAAGCTGTGAATGATTTGATATCATTGCACAGTAAATTAATAAGACAGTTCGTTTGTACCATCCTGTCTCTAAATAAAACCAGGACTATTATTTTTATAATTCATAATTGGAAATTTTTAGGGAAATAATCTATTAAGGCACGGGTACAGATGTATCCGTGTTTTTTTAATGCAATATAAGCAAATGGAGAAAAGATTTATGTATATTTTAAAAACAGAGGCTAGTTTTGATTCGGCACATTTTCTTGCAGGATACAATGGAAAATGCAGCAATCTTCATGGACATAGATGGAAGATTGTTCTTGAAGTTCAAACTGAGGAACTAAAGGAAGATGTTCAGCATAAGGGTATGTATGTTGATTTTGGAGAACTGAAAAAAGATTTAAGAAACATAGCAGATTCAATGGATCATGCATTAATTATAGAAAGAAATTCATTGAAGGAAACTACATTTGAAGCTTTAAAAAGCGAGAATTTCAAAATTATTGAACTTGATTTCCGACCGACAGCGGAGAATATGGCCAAGTATTTTTATGAAAAAATAAAAATACTTGGATACAACATGAGAGCTGTAACTGTATATGAAACTCCTGCTAATAGTGCAACTTATATGGAATGATTTTTAATCTGAAAGGATTTATATATGAGTAAATATGAAGTAGTTGAAAAATTTGTAAGTATTAATGGTGAAGGAACTAAAGCCGGGCAGCTAGCGGTTTTTATACGCTTTAAGGGCTGTAATCTTAACTGTAAATACTGCGATACCAAATGGGCTAATGAGCAGGAGACACATTCTCAACCAATGACAGAAAAAGAAATTCTTGATTATGTTTTATCGACAGGAGTAAAAAATGTCACTCTTACTGGTGGTGAACCACTGCTAAGAGAAGGTATTGAAAATGTTATAACAGTTCTTGCAGAAAACAATCTGAACATTGAAATAGAGACTAACGGCAGTGTCTATCTTGATAAAATCCGTAAGCTTCACAAAGAGAATGTAACTTTTACAATGGATTATAAGCTTTCATGCAGTGGTATGGAAGCGGCCATGAATCTGGAAAATTTTGATATTTTAAATAGCAATGATACTGTCAAATTTGTAGCAGGTTGTCGAGAGGATCTTATAAAGGCAAAACAAATTATAGAAAAATATAATCTGTATGGAAAATGTAACCTTTATATAAGTCCGGTATTTGGAATGATAGAACCTGAGGAAATTGTTAATTTTATGAAAGAGAATGTAATGAATGATGTTAATATGCAGATTCAGTTACATAAAATTATATGGTCACCAGACAAAAAAGGAGTCTGACATGGAAAAACATAAGAAAATAGACACTAAGGCAATTGAATATCATATAGCTGGTATTCTTAAGGCTCTGGGTGATAACCCTGAACGGGAGGGCTTAAAAGATACACCTAAAAGAGTTGCAAAAATGTATGAAGAAGTTTTTGATGGAATGAATTATACAAATGAAGAAATTGCGGATATGTTTAACAAAACATTTGCACTGGACATGGATGAAGAAGAGTCTGAACAAATAGAATGTAAATGTCAGAGTGGAACTTCCAATATGGTAGTGGTAAAAGATATAGATATTTTCAGTTATTGTGAGCATCATCTTGCTCTTATGTATGATATGAAGGTAACAGTTGCTTATATTCCAAATGGAAGAGTAATAGGTCTTAGTAAGATAGCAAGAATAGCAGATATGGTATCTAAAAGACTGCAGCTTCAAGAAAGAATAGGAAGTGATATTGCTGATATTATGCAGATGATTACTGGTGCCAAAGATATAGCAGTATTTATTGAAGGATGTCATAGCTGCATGACCGCAAGAGGAATTAAAAAAGCTAACACAAAAACATATACACAAACATTAAGAGGGAGATTTAACAATGAAAGCAATGGTTTTGTTCAGTGGTGGAATAGATAGTACAACATGCCTTGGTATGGCAGTAGAAAAATATGGTCCAGAAAATGTTATTGCGTTATCAATATCATATGGGCAGAAACATACAAAAGAGATAGAAGCGTCAGATAAAATAGTAAAATACTATAATGTAGAACATATTTATCTTGACCTTGCAAAAATATTTCAATATAGTGATTGTTCATTATTATCACATTCTGATAAGGAAATACCTAAAGAATCATATGATGAGCAGATTAAGAGCACAAATGGTTCTCCTGTTTCAACATATGTTCCATTTAGAAATGGGTTATTTTTATCAAGTGCTGCCAGTATAGCAATTTCAAAAGGCTGCAGTGAGATATATTATGGGGCACATGCGGATGATGCGGCTGGAAGTGCATATCCTGACTGCAGCAGTGATTTTAATAATGCAATAAATGAGGCTATATATCTTGGAAGTGGAAAGCAGATTAAGGTTGTAGCACCATTTATCAATGCAACAAAGGATCAGGTTGTAAAAAAGGGGCTTGAGCTAAATGTACCTTATAAGTACACATGGAGTTGCTATGAAGGCAACGAAAAACCTTGTGGAAAGTGTGGAACATGTATAGATAGAGCCAGAGCATTTGAGTTAAACGGAATTAATGATCCAGCTATGGAATAAAAAGGAGAAAATTATGACTGGAAGAAGTAAAGAAGAAACAGCAGATATAACATTATTGGGAAATCAGAAAACACAATATCCAAGTGATTATGCACCGGAGATGTTAGAGACTTTTGAGAATAAACATCAGGGTAATGATTATTTTGTAAAATTTAATTGCCCAGAATTTACAAGTTTGTGTCCTATAACAGGGCAGCCAGATTTTGCAACTGTTACAATATCATATGTACCAAACATTAAAATGGTGGAAAGTAAATCATTAAAATTATATTTATTCAGTTTCAGAAATCATGGTGATTTTCATGAAGACTGTATGAATATTATCATGAAAGATTTGATAAAACTTATGGATCCAAAATACATAGAGGTATGGGGAAAATTTACTCCTAGAGGTGGAATATCAATAGATCCTTACTGTAATTATGGAAAACCTGGAACAAAATGGGAGGAGATAGCATTCAACAGAATGGCAAACCATGATATGTATCCAGAAAAGGTCGATAATAGATAATAATAGATAAAATAACGCCGATAAATCAAGATTTATCGGCGTTTTGCAGTTACTCAAATAAGTGCCTAAATAGGTCTTTAATTTCGTCTGGAAAATCCTTGAAATCATCTTCTTTCACTTAAAAATTGCTCGTTACAGTAGTAAAGTACACATTTTAGTCACTTCGCTAAATTGCAGTTTAACGAAGTTATTACTACATTATACAATTATACAATTGTATCAACATGCATGTCAGCCGCCTCAAAACCTTTCTTAAGCTTTCGGCTAACTTTCTTAATTTCTGTACTGTATTCTTTCTTGTGATTATCTTTTTCAGATGTTTTATCTGATACTTTTGTATCTACAGTATCTGCTTTATCTGGTATATTATCAGAAGCGTCAGTAAGTTCAGTATCATCAGCTTTCTCACTGTCTGTTATCTCATCTGATATATCATTATCTGCTGCATCCTGTTCTTTCTTTTCTTCATCAGTTGGCATACTCTGATAATCTGCGGATTTGACAAACTCAAGATGTGCAGCCTCAATGTTGTTAGTCTTTGCAAGTATTTCCTGTGCTTTCGCTAACTTGGCACTTTTAGGTATTGCCGGGTCATTGACGATACTACTTAATGAACTCTCCAGTTCTCCAAGCTTCTGCAGCTTTACACGGTCAACCTCTTCCTTAGTCTTGCATTGTCTCAGTTTTTCCTTATAGCTTTCTTTTTCTTCTTTAGTTTCACGATATTTCTTTAAAGCAACAGGATCATTCTTTTCAAGATAAGATATTTCCTCCGGCGAAAGACTCCCACCTGACATAATCTTATTATCTATTTTCTGGCGCTTCTCTGCTTCCCGATTGTGTTCTAACTGGTCCTGAAAATCTGCAATCATAAACTGCTCGGATGTCCATGTAGAACGTTCATTTAACTCCTGCTTAGATAAAACGTTGCCAGATTCCTTTTTCTGCATCCACTTGTTATTAAGCATCTGCAATTGTACGGTACTTGCTATTGTTCCTGATAATATCACTAGGCACACCCCCTGACATTATACAGAAAAATCAACATTCTGCCCCACATTCTTCTCCTGTGGAGTTCTTACTGTATCACTTAAGAAAAGCTGCTCCTGATTTTTTATCTTTTCAAGAAGTTCTTCTATTGATGAAGCTGTCACTGTTACAGTCTCCGTATCGTCAGTATCATCGACATCTCCGGTTTCTTTGCGTTTCTTTTCCAGCCGCTCCTCATTCTTTTTCTTTTCTGCCTTCTTCTCGGCTGTCTTCTTAGCTTCTTTCTTTTCTGCAGCCTTTTTCTCAATGCGCTCCTTCTGTGCAGCACTTGACTTTTCAAGCACAGCAAAATATGATGCTGTACCATTATCATTAACCTGCATTCCAAAGCCCTTTACACTAGTTCCTGTTGCTGAAAGACTGCTTGCAAGCTGTGAGATTCCACTTGCAGCATTTGCAATAATTCCTTCATACTGTTTTCTGTAATTCTCATCAGAAGCCATTCTTTCAATCTTATCCTCATCAATAAGGACAACCATATTATTGGAATTAGCATAACCTGCCGCATTAGCCTTGGCATTCTCTTTCTGATCCTCACTTACAAGAATAAAATTCATATTAGAGTACTTTTTCTTTAATTGTTCATAATATTTGCTTGCTTTCTCGCTTAACTGGGGATTACCGATAGTCTGACCACTGACTTTCTTCTTTCCGCTTGTCTCATCGGTCTTAGTTGTCTCTGACTTAGAATAAACAGCCGCTGTATCTGCATACGAACCGGCTATCTGGGAAAAATTCCCTGAATATACACTACTCATAATTCATTCCTCCTTGAACGAAAATTTATTGGATAAAGTCTTCCTTGACTTTTCTAATTATTATATCGACACATTTACAAAAAAAATAATCGCATCACATAAAAAATGATACGATTACTTTCATTTTAATTAATTTCTTTCTTCTCTCTTCTTATAAAAAGACAGACACATATAACAACAAAAACAACAGTTGCAGCTATTAGTATTGGCCATACCGGAATCGGACAGACAGATGCCCTTATAAGTTTAAGTCCCTGATAAAGTGTAAATACACCGAATATCGAGAATATTGCGAATGCAAGTGTATTAGGCAGTCCGTCCGGAGTCTTGCTCTTTAACAGATATCCTACTAACATACCAAGAATGTCAGCCGCAAAAAGTCCGAGCGAACATCCAATCCATACAACAAGAGCTGCACTCATACCTTCATTAGCACCAAATGTTATAGCTGTAAGCTGTGTCTTATCACCAAGCTCTGCAATGAAAAATGTACAGAAAACTGCAAGTGGTGCAAACTTAATCTTTGATTTGCCGCTGCCTTCTTCTTCGTCATCATCATCCCCGGCAATGGTTGATGCAGCAAAATAAAGAAACGCAAGTGCTGCAATAGTCTTTATAAGCCAGTCAGGAATGAATTCACTGACAAGCCCACCTGCTAAAACAGCTAGTCCGTTAAGTACAAGAATTGCTGCAGCAGTTCCTAATATAATATCTCTTAACTTATATTTAGAAGTAAGCGCAATAAGCATGAGCTGGGTTTTATCGCCCATCTCAGCTATGAATTCAGTAAAAAACACTTTTAAAAACAACAACATTGGTATATTACCTCATTTATCTTATTATGATATAAACTGCATATATCACATAAAGTGCAACCATTGAAAAACCTTCGATTCTTCCGATTTTCTTCCTTGTTCCAGCAAATATCCATACACATATTGTAAATACAATAAGCACACACAAATCAATAATATTCTCAGTAATTATGCTGATTGGGCTGATTGCTGATGCAATACCAAGTACCATAAGTATGTTAAATACATTTGAACCAATTGCATTACCAAGTGCCATATCAACTTCATTCTTTCTAGCCGCAACAATTGATGTTACAAGTTCCGGAAGAGATGTTCCTATTGAAACAATTGTAAGTCCTATAAGTGTCTGGCTCATTCCAAGGTCACTAGCTATCCTTGAGGCAGCGTCTACTGTCATATCTCCGCCAATCGCAATCGCAATTGCACCACCTATTATGAAAAGAATGCTGAGTGGCACGGGTATAAGCTTAATATCTTCATCAGAACCGCCTTCAATCTCAACTTTTTTACCTTCTTTGCTTGCCTTTAGTGCAATCTTAATCATATATAAAATGTATCCTGCAAATGCACCAATAAATATTACACCATCAAAATGTCCAAGTGTCATACCTGACTTATCACCAAATCCGAGGATTCCTAAAAGCAATAAAAGTCCAGCACAGATAAGTGAAAATGGGATATCTCTTTTTATTGTTTCTTTTGCAACATTTACTGTTGCAATCATTGCACATACACCAATAACAACCATCAGATTAAATATATTAGAACCGACTACATTACTTACTGCAAGCTCATTGTTGCCTGTAATTGATGCAGATACACTGACCGCTGTTTCTGGAAGTGAAGTTCCCATTGCAACAATTGTAAGTCCAATAATAATAGACGGAACATGCAGTCTTTTTGCTACACTTGAGCTTCCTTCCACGAAAAAGTCTGCACCTTTAATAAGCAGCACAAATCCAATAATCAGGAACACAATTACAAGCGCAAATGGCGCGTTATTAATAAAATTACCCATATAAATCTCCTTATTTTTCTGCTTTTTCTTTTTCCGAGGGGTATAAAAAAACTCATGTATATCAACCAGATTCAGTAATATTGCACACTGAAAATAATTGATATACATGAGTCTCATTATTTAAGATTTGCCAGATTATACTCTCTATTATAATCAGAATGTTGACAAATCACACTTACGCGCTAACTACTCCCTCATGGAATATTAAGTTACTTGATAAATAATATCAAATGCGTGCATGTGTGTCAATAACTAATTCTTATGAAATCTCTTCTCTTCCTCATATGCAGGCTCACATGTAAGGTTCATTCCAAGTCTCTTAAATGTATCTTTATCAACAGATGAAAGGATTACTGTTGAGTGAACATCACAGCCATAAAGCTTAGGAATCTGCTTTAAAGCCTTATCAGCTAAAGGATTGGCTACAACTGAAGATGAAAGTGCAATAAGTATCTCATCTGTATGAAGTCTTGGATTCCTGCTGCCAAGGTAATTAGTCTTTAAAGTCTGGATTGGACTAATTGACTCAGGTGATAACAGGTCAACTGAATCATCTATTCCAGCAAGCTGCTTTAATGCATTAAGCAATGCTGATGACGCAGCACCTAACAAATCACCTGTTTTTCCAGTAACAATAGTTCCATCTTCCAACTCAATTGCAACCGCCGGTTTGTCACCGCTTTTTGCTGACTTTTCAAGTGCAGCATTAACAACAGGTCTTGAAGATGGTGTGATTCCTGCCTGATTCATGAGAAGCTCAATCTTATATATTTCCTGACTGTTTACACCAGTTCTCTTCTGGTCGCATAAACATTTGTAATATCTTCTGATAATCTCCATATCAGAAGCATAACGGCATGCCTCATCATCAACAATACAGTTACCCGCCATATTAACGCCCATATCTGTTGGTGACTTATATGGACTCTCACCGGCAATAAGCTCGAACATAGCATTAAGTACAGGGAATATCTCGATATCTCTGTTATAATTAACAGTTGTTTTACCATATGCTTCCAAATGGAAAGGATCAATCATATTAACATCATTAAGGTCTGCTGTCGCTGCCTCATAAGCAAGATTAACAGGGTGCTTAAGTGGAATATTCCAGATTGGGAATGTCTCAAACTTGGCATATCCAGCCTTAACTCCATGCTTATATTCATGGTAAAGCTGAGAAAGGCATGTAGCCATCTTTCCACTTCCCGGACCCGGTGCAGTAACAACTACAAGTGGTCTGCTTGTCTCGATAAATTCATTCTTTCCGTAGCCTTCATCACTTACAATCTTAGCAACATCATTAGGATAGCCTGCTATCTTATAATGCTTGAAATTCTTGATTCCATGTGCATCCAGAACCTTAATAAAATTATCAACATCAGGCTGCTGGAAATACTTGGTAATGCATACGCTTCCAACAAAAAGTCCGTATTCTGTAAATGCATCTATAAGTCTTAATACTTCCTGATCATAAGTAATTCCATAATCACCACGAATCTTATTGCTTGCAATATCTTCTGCACTTATTGCAATAACAACCTCTGCCTGGTCCTTTAACTGTAAAAGCATCTGAAGCTTTGAATCCGGCTTAAATCCTGGAAGAACTCTTGATGCATGATAATCATCGAACAGCTTTCCGCCAAATTCAAGATATAACTTATTGTCAAATTTGGCAATTCTCTCCTTAATATGTTCAGACTGCATTTTTAAATATTTGTCGTTATCAAATCCTATCTTCATAATCTTATTCCTTTAAGTAAAATTCTTTAATAAAATTAACATAAATCGCAAAATTTATCCAGTTCTTTAGTGACAATATTTTTCGTTTTGAACCTTGGATTATTGTACAATCTGCCACGCGCCATGACTAAATCCACATTACGAAGTGCCCTGAGATCATCAAGCGGGTTATTCTTAGTCACAATCAGGTCAGCACATTTGCCGGCTTCAACTGAACCTGTCACATCCCCAATGCCAGCCATTACAGCGCTGTTAAGAGTTGCTGTATATAATGCAAATGCATTGCTTACACCGACATATTTGTGAAAATAATATAGTTCTCTCCAGAAATCATACTGTGTAATCCATGGACAGCCAACATCATTACCAAGTACGACTGGAATGTCGTTGGCAATTGCAGCTTTGGCACATTCCTTGATTCCCTCAAACACAATATTTCCATTGTACTGCTCGACCTCCGACGCATTAGATACGCTTCTGTCAAAAAGCGCATATGGCAGTGCCGGCGATAATGTTGTGCAAAGAAACGCATTATTTTCCTTAAACAAATGTATTATCTCATCATCAGGCTTTGCTCCATGCTCTATTGAATCAACACCATTTTCAAGTGCAACCCTTACACCCTCTGGCGATTCAACATGTGCCGCAACCTTGTATCCAAGTGTATGTGCCTTATCACATACAGCCTTAACCATCTCAGGTTTCATCTTAAGCTCACCAGGAACACCCTTAGCCTTTGCGTCGAGTACGCCGCCTGTAATCATGAGCTTAATAAGGTCAACATTCTGGCTTTTTGCAATATCAACCTGAACAAGTGCTTCATCTATATTGTTAGCAGCTACCGCAACCGAACCAGCCATATGTCCACCCGGCACAGAAATTCCTTCATTAGCTGCAAGTATTCTTGGTCCGTCAGCCTTGCCATTTCTGATATCATCCCTTACTCTTGTATCAAAATCAGCCAGACCTCCGACAGTTCTTATAGTAGTAACACCACTCATAAGCTCTGTCTTTGCAAAATCCTTTACAACCTTATATGTCACAGCCCTTGAAAGTGCTGTTCCCATAAGCAGCTTAACAGTCTTTTCATTATCTCTCTGCTTTTTCTGTGGCTTTCCATTGCCTGCAAGATGAACATGCATATTAATAAGCCCCGGCATAAGATATTTACCCTCAAGATTAATCTCCTTAAAGCCGTCTGGTACAGTGTTACCCTTCACAATACCAGTAATCTTGTCATCTTCAACAAGCACAGAATGACCATCCAAAACTTTCATATCCTTAGTTCCATCAAGGATATGTCCATTAGTAAAAATGTATTTCATAACCATCCGCTCCTTGCTTTTAGCATAATCTTATGCTATTTTACCACATTTTCACCAGTAATGTCACATGAAATAAATGCTTTCTAGAATAGCATCACAACAGCATGCACAACAAATGCCATCACCCACGCAATCAGGCACTGCCATACAACCATTATAACAGCCCACTTTCCACCAAGCTCACGCTTTACCGAGGCAATTGCTGCGATACAAGGTGTATACAGAAGACTAAATACAAGCATTGCGGCTGCGCCAGCTGTTGAAAGTGCTGCCTGTATGCCAGTTCCGAAAAGTATCTGCATTGTTGACACGACGCTTTCCTTTGCCATAACGCCACACAGAAGGGATGTACATATTCTCCAGTCACCAAGTCCCAAAGGTGCAAATACAGGAGCTATTATTCCAGCAATAAGCGCAAGTATGCTGTCCTTTGAATCTGTAACAAGATTAAGGTGCAGATTGAAGCTTTGTAAAAACCAGACAATTACAGTCGCAACAAATATAACTGTAAATGCTCTCTGCAGGAAATCCCTAGCCTTTTCCCATAATAACTGCAAAACATTTTTCATGCCTGGAAGTCTGTAATTAGGAAGCTCCATAACAAAAGGAACAGCTTCGCCCTTGAATAATGTTCCTTTATAAAGCAATGCCACAAGAATTCCCATAATAATTCCAAAGAAATATAATGCACCCATTATAAATGCACCCTTTCCCGGGAAAAATGCACTTACAAAGAATGAATATATTGGCAGCTTGGCTGAACAGCTCATAAATGGGGTAAGAAGAATTGTCATCTTCCTGTCTCTCTCACTTGGGAGTGTTCTTGTTGCCATAACTGCAGGAACAGTACATCCAAATCCAATCAGCATAGGAACGATGCTTCTTCCTGACAGACCAATCTTTCTTAACAGCTTATCCATAAAAAATGCAACTCTTGCAATATAACCACTGTCCTCCATAAGTGATAGGAAGAAAAACAGTGTAACAATAATCGGCAGGAATGAAAGCACAGAGCCAACACCTGCAAATATTCCATCAATTACAAGGCTGTGAATAACCTTATTCACACCTGCCGCTGCAAGTGCATTGTCAGCAACGCCAGTAAGTGCATCAATACCCATCTGCAGAACATTCTGTAAAAATGCACCTATCACATTGAATGTAAGGAAGAATATTGCCAGCATAATCGCCACAAAGCAGGGAATTGCCGTATATTTACCAGTAAGAATCTTATCAATCTTCTGGCTTCGTATTCTTTCTTTACTTGCCTTAGGCTTAACAACATTAGCTTCGCATATCTTCTCTATAAATGTAAATCTCATATCTGCAATTGCCGCACTTCTGTCAAGACCTCTCTCAGTCTCCATCTGAAGTACAATATGCTCAAGCATCTCTTTTTCATTCTCATCAAGCTGCAGCAGCTTTAATATAAGAGGATCACCTTCAATAATCTTACTTGCTGCAAATCTTACCGGAATATCAGCTCTCTTTGCATGATCCTCTATAAGATGAATAACAGCATGAATACATCTGTGTACCGCTCCGCCAAAATCATTCTCATCGCAATAATCAGTTCTTTCTGGCTTCTCCTGATACTCTGCAATATGAAGTGCATGCCTTATAAGCTCGTCAACACCTTCATTCTTGGCAGCAGATATAGGAATAACCGGGATTCCTAGCATATTTTCCATGCCATTAATATCAACAGAACCTGAATTGCCTACTACCTCATCCATCATATTAAGTGCAAGAACCATAGGCACATCCATCTCTAAAAGCTGCATTGTAAGATACATGTTTCTCTCAATATTAGTTGCATCAACTATATTAATAATCGCCTTAGGCTTCTCATTAAGCACAAAATTTCTTGAAACAATCTCCTCGCTGCTGTATGGAGACATAGAATATATTCCCGGTAAATCCGTTACTGATGTATTCTCATGTCCCTTAATCATACCGCTCTTGCAGTCAACTGTAACACCCGGAAAGTTTCCGACATGTTGGTTAGAACCGGTAAGCTGATTAAACAGAGTTGTCTTTCCACAATTCTGATTACCAACCAATGCAAATGTAAGCTTTGTTCCTTCAGGAAGCTTTTCCCCATCTCCCTTAGCATGGTATTTACCAGTTTCACCAAGTCCCGGATGATCAGACTTATATATTCGGTCTGGTCTTTCGTGTTTTCTTGTACGCTCATCTATAGGATTAATAGTAATCTCTCCTGCATCAGCAACACGAAGTGTCAGTTCATAGCCATGTATCTGTAATTCCATTGGATCACCCATAGGTGCGAGTTTTACAAGCGTAACTTCCGCCCCGGGAATTACGCCCATATCAAGAAAATGCTGTCTTAATGCGCCTTCACCACCAACTGAGGTAATTCTTGCACATTGTCCAATTTTAAGTTCATTTAACTTCATGTGTGTTTTCCTTTTCTAAACAATCTGCCCCAATAATTATTGATAATTCTTCTCAATAATTATTGTAGCACACATGACAAGTGCAGGACACCCCTTAATTGGCATCCTGCACATTTTTCTTAATATTCTACCTCACTTCTACATGGAATACATTACTTCGTAGTCGCAATCATATCCGCAATCGCCCATCTTCCATCATATTTCACGAAATAGAATGTCGAATCAATAACATCTTTTCTCGCACCACCTGCGGTAAGTGTCATATTCTTTGTAAATGCAATATGGCATGAATAGCAGTCATCATTATATTCAATATAATTATCAACTGTCACTCCTGTATACGGATTTCCTGACAATGTGTGGTCACTGATAAATGTTATATCTGCACTTGAAGCATAATCTTTTGCAAGATTCCAGTAATACGAATCCTCAATAAGATACTGCTGCACTGTTGCAAGTCCATGACCTGAACCGCTTAAATCATTAGTAAGGAAATTATCCCATATTTTTGCCATATTAAGAGCTTCTTCTTTTCTTTCTGATGGCATATCGGCAGAATTGCCACTTGCAGCTACAGATACATTCCCCTTAGCATCTACATTTGCAGTAACTTCACTGCCTGATGCATTATATATCTTAATCTCCGGCTTATAGACAAATCCTGTCAGCTTATATTCTACTGACTTTGGCATTGTTACATACTTCGAAACATTCACATAATCAGGATTTTCTATAACCTTACCCGTCTTGTAATCATCTGACACAGTTATTCCATTAACTGCAAATGTATACCCTTCCGGAATTGATACAGTATAATCGTTAGTCTTTGCTGAAAATACAGGCTCAATTGATTTAATCTTCCAGTCAAACACTGTGAGTATTCCAAGAACAACATGCTGGTCTTTGGCCTCCAGTGTCATTCTTGCAACTTTCTTATCATCAGCATATATGTCATACATAGGTTCTTCTGTATTATAGCTGCCCTCTGATTTCTTACATGTATAGTCAGTTGTACCATCTAATTCAGACATGTATATATTGACAAATGTGTCTTTTCCCTCAAACTCACTGCTGGCTGGAAGCTCAATATTATCGGCTAATGTCTTATCAGCAGCCATTTTTGTAAAGTCATTAAGGAAATCATTCATAACCTTGTCTGACTGTGAATTCTCATATTTCTTAAGGCATGAACCCGTATATACAATCATACAGATTGCAAGAATAAGAAGAATCACTGCATATACAGCAAGCCCTGTCCAGTAATTCAATGGTATATTGATTCTGCCTATCTTTATAGATTTCTTAGCATTATTTTTCATATCTATACAGTTCTCCTTCCAATTACTTAGGCATTACAACAAATGCTGTTGGCAGCTTCCATGATGAATTCTGATAATAAAATGTTACGCTAGTCATCTCATATCCGCCGTTATAAACCATTGTTGAAGAACTTCCGCCATCAAGGTTGGCTGCATTAACTGCTCCATATTCCTGCATAACTGATATCAGATCTGACGCAGTTGCACCAAGATGTCCTGAAGCACCTCTTCCGTCAGTAACTAAAAGAAGAATTGCACCGTCAGCTCTCTGTCCGATTGCTGTTCTTGGATTAGCCCCGCTTCCCTGACCTTTCAATACTCTTGCTTCATTGTTAATAATAAGCGGAACAAAATGATTATTAGAGTCAGAGCTTTCCTCCTGAAAAGCTACAGCATCCCTGATTCCTGCTTCATTAACGTAGCTTTCAAAATCTGCTGCCGACATACCATCTATATCTTTAACAACTAAAAGATTATCCTTATTAAGTCCAATTAAGTAAAGACCGGAAAGTGATGAAGGGCTGTTATATGTAATCTTACCGTCCTGCACCACAATTCCAAGCGGTGAACCGCCTCTGTTTCCTGATGACACATACAGTCCGCCATTAACTCCAGCAACAGCCCCTGCTCCGCTTACAATCTCATGAAGTTCTTTACCGTAATCTCCCCATGGGTATGTAGTTCCGACCTTAACCTGTGACGGATCTTTTATAATCAGCATTTTTCCAAAGAATGACCTTCCTGAAATCTCAACCATTCTTATTCCATTCCCGTCAAACTGCTCTGCTTCTCCGTTATTGTCAACCGTCTGTGTACCTGTGTCTGTTGATATATTAATAAGAGATGTATCAATATCTGAATCCATTGACTCCATCTTATTAGCATTAATTACCTCATTAATCTGCGCATCTGTACAGAACCACGAAGCAAGAAACTTCATCTGACCTGATTCAAGAACTGTTGATATAAAAAGATTTCTGGCAGCAGGTGCTGAATCGCTGCATATTCTCTTAATCATAATGAATAAAGTTCCTACCAGCATTACTATAGTAACAAGTACCACCAGTAACACCCTGCCTATAATTCTGGCAATTTTCTTTCCCATAATTCTCTCCCTATTCTGTATTATATATTATTCCAGCCTCATTGCCTTTGATATAACTGAACCTGACATACTGAAAATATTAATTATTATATCACTGATATGGAAATAATTTCCATATATAATTTTCAATTCACTTTCTGATTTCTAATAAATCCACAGGATTACAACATAAAACTTGTGCAAGTTTTATCACATATTCTGCCTGTGCCTTATTAATATCCTTTCTTCCCTGTTCATATTGTTGTATCGTCTTTATAGGTATTCCTGTTTCTTCTGATAACTGGCTCTGTGTTAGTCCTGCCATCTTCCGGTATTTCTTAAGATATGTTTCCATTCGTGTCTGCTGGCTTAACTCTATAATCCTGTCAACTGACTGGGATATATCCATTTCATGATAAGGATTATACATATCTCTTATTCTTTCAATAGTAACTTCTTTCTGAATTATCCTGAAAGACTTTCCTGTATACCACTGATAATATGCTAATATCCAGCCAGTCCAGTATTCCTGGCTTCTGCCATCATATACTCCAGGCATAATTATTTTATCATCTGGAATATCCAAAACTTTTATAGCCAGCTCTGCACCTGACATACCGGCTATAACAAATATATCTCCCTTCCCAAAACGTTCACAATAACTTGATTCAAGAAATATATTATAATATTCAGACAATTCATATCCGCAGTCATAAACTGCATAATTAAGCATATTTCCCATTACTCTCTGGGCCATATTAAGATAGACCTTGTCATATGCACAAATCATCAGCTTTCAACTCCTCATCTATAATCTTAGTAATATATAATTCACCTTTTCTATAATTCTCTTTTTCCATTGCCTTATAACCATTTCTTGCATACATATCTCTTGCCATTTTCTTAGGATACCATTCATTATAATCAACCTTCTGATAACCTGTAAATCTGATTGATTCAAATGCTTTCTTGCTCTTAAGGCATATCTGTTCTCCAAGATTACCAAGCATTAATGCTTTACATAACTTTTCATACGATATTATTCCGCTTATAAAATCTTTGGCATAAGAAAAATAACTGTCATCTGCCCTGTATCCCTTAATAATATCTGCATTATCAGTATCAACATGAAACTCCTGTGTAATATACCTTTTAGCTTCCCGTTCAAGGGGAGTTGAACTGTCAAATATCCTGTTATTAATTAATATATTAAGCCAATGGATTATTGTATAATTCTGACCGTTAATGTCCAGTATACTCAATCCATCAGTATCCATGTCGTATATATTAACATATCCGTCCAGATTGTCTGATACAGACCATTCTTTTGCAAGCTCTATATTCTCTGTACAGTAAAATCCAATACCATAATCATTATATTTCTTTCCTGCTCCATATAATGGTTTATCTATTATGTGATTAGAACCATGATATAAAATCATAAAAACTCCTCCTACAGATGTATAAATATATTATACGCCTGTAGGAGGAGTTGTCAACTTATATTTTTTAACATTTCCCGGCTGTCACTTCTTCTTGTACATTCTCATCGCTGTCCGCGCGGTCAGCTCATATGCCAGAACTGCGTTCTGGCATTGTCGCGACGCTCCTCGAATATACAAGAACAAATCCCAGCCCATGCAAGCATGGCTGTCACTTCTTCTTGTATATTCTCATCGCTGTCCGCGCAAAAAAGAGCGACGGCAAATTAACTCTGCCATCGCTCTTTTTAAAAAAATATGAGGGAGAAAAAATGTTTTCTTTACTCCATCATAATACAACATACTTTGTGATATGTTAATATATATTGTATAAAGCATTTATAAAAAAAATATAAACTGGCATTCATCTTATTCCGGTCGTCCAAGATAAAATCCCTGCACTAAATCAATACCATTATCCCTTAAGAATTCATACTCTTCTCTTGATTCAATACCCTCAGCAAGCACTTTGATGCCTCTTTTATGGAAGCTGTCTCTATAATAAAAGTAATACTCCTGCTTATCAACATCATTCTCAATATCTGTTATCAGGCTTCTGTCAAGCTTTATGATATGTGGTGCAAATATATCCACTGCCATCATATTATTATTTCCTGTTCCAAAATCATCAAGTGCAATATTGAATCTGCTTCTGTTAATTGAATTCTTCTT